>Ga0315538_1001171_pt1 | contig 15929 bp, 18 predicted proteins | sample SalMarSW160230MG_2_FD_203834 | JGI IMG/M metagenome (GOLD analysis project Ga0315538, IMG submission 203834) | Salt marsh sediment microbial communities from the Plum Island Ecosystem LTER, Massachusetts, United States - Salt Marsh Sediment SW1601-230 ...
TGATAGAACATCCAGACTTTAAATATTCGATTGGCAGCGTGGCTAACCATGTCCTGCTCCATCAGACCATCGTCGGGGAGGAATGCCGGAAGCAGATGGAGATGGCAGACGCTTACCCTGATATTATCGTCGGCTGCATTGGCGGTGGCTCAAACTTCGCCGGGCAATTCTTCCCTTGGATCCGGGATAAGATTAGCGGCAAGAAACCAGACATGCGCATTATCTGCTGTGAGCCGGAAAGCTGTCCTAGTGTGACCAAGGGACTTTATGCCTATGATTTTGGCGACCTGTCCGGGATGACGCCCCTGATTAAAATGTATACCCTGGGGCACGGCTTTATCCCACCACCAATTCACGCCGGCGGACTGCGCTATCATGGCATGGCACCTACCATATGTCACCTCCATAGACTAGGCTTGGTTGAAGCCGTAGCTGTACCTCAAACTGCCGCCTTTGCCGCCGGAATACAGTTTGCCCGCACCGAGGGCATTATCAGCGGTCCTGAGCCATGCCACAATCTCAAGGTAGCTATTGATGAAGCACTTAAGTGCAAAAAAGAAGGTAAATCAAAGACCATCCTTATCGCCCATAGCGGGCACGGGCACTTCGACCTGGCTGCCTATGAGAAATACCTAACGGGGCAACTTCAAGATTATGCCTATCCTGAGGAGGAAGTAAGGAAGGCCCAGCTTGAACTGCCCAAGGTAGGCTGAAGAAAACTACTGGCGCCATAGCATGGGTTACTATGGCGCCAGCCTTCAATCGCAACACCATAAATACTTGTCAGTAGAAAAGAATAACAGTGACTCCGTGGGGGCGATTACAAGCTGACCCTCATATCTTCATAGCCCAGGCTTATGTCTGCTGCTAGTTCCTGAGCTACTTGGGCTACTTCTTCCTTAATCTCCTGCTCAAAAAGGTTTCCGATATGGATAATAATGACGCGGGGTAAATACCCCTTGAGTTGGCGAAATTGAGTAAGCTCTTCCTTCAAAAGCTCTGCGGAAAGATGACCAGCTTTCTTGAGCCAATCTCCATATTTATTAGGCCCGATAACTTCAGCAATAAGCAACTGAGGATAAACGTACTGCCAGTGGTTAGATATTCCCACTGTGGTATCGCTGGTGTAAAACAAGCTCTTGCCATCCGAAGAGGTGATTTGATAGCCAACAGTAGGTACAGAATGTTTTACCGGCACTGCTAAAACATCATAACCGGCGATGGTTTTTCTGATATAAGGCTCAATAGCCTCAAGTATGAGAGTCGGTTTCTCTTTACTGGGATATTCAAGAAAATTGGTATATATTTTGCCATCTAGAAGGCAAGTGGTAACAATATCAAGCGTGTAGCGCAGGGCATAGACCTCCAGTTGCCCCTGCCAGTAATAACCAGCGTTGGCTGCCAGAGTAACTAGGTCCCGAGTATGGTCGAAGTGGTGATGGGTAAGCAAAACGGCTTTTATCTTTTTCTGTTTGGTCAGAGAAAGGGCAGAGGTAAGTCCACCAGCGTCTACAACCAGAGTACCATCAATCAATAGAGAGGTTAACCGTGCCCCTTTTAACTCGAGCTGATGGGCCCCTAAGATTTGAACTTCCACTTCACTGGCTGTCTATAACTCTGTCGGTAGCGCCAAGAAACTTCTCCCATTGAGCTAATTCTTCAGCCAGAATATGACGACCTTTCTCCGTCAATTCATAACATCGGCGCTTTTGCTTAGCAATGTACTGCCACGAGCTTGACACAAGGCCTCTGCTCTCCAAACGGCGTAATGCAGAGTAAAGGGTGCTTGCAGTAAGATTAAAGTAGCCTCCGCTCCTCCGATCCAGTTCTCTGGCAATCTCATAGCCATGTATTGGTAATTCGCCTATAATAAAGAGCAACAAAGGCTCCACAACACCCCGCAGTAACTGGCAAACATACGATTGAGACATGACTCTTATAGTATATCATATCTAAATGATTAAATCACCCCGCGATTTAAATCGTCTAAAATCTGATTGTTAACATAGCGAGGACCATGCGAGGGGTTTGATATAATACTGCAAGCTAGAGATCTTGGGAAAACCGAACTGTTACTAAGGAGATGAAGTATGAAGATCATACCTAGTTCGAGGAGAAACCGCTACATAGCAGGAGTTATCATCCTTTTGGCTGTAATAGCCTTAATTGTCTGGCTGGTAACCTAGCTATCTGCTCCTTCTTATGACCTCACTATTGCCAGTACCGCTGGTGGGTCGGTAACCACCCCCGGAGAGGCAGGGCCTTATACCTATGACGAGGGAACAGTGGTCAACCTGGTGGCGACTTCAGATGTTTACTACCACTTTGTCAACTGGACTGGCAATGTGGGCACAATCGCCGATGCCGAGTCTGCCGCAACCACCGTCACCATGAATGGCGACTACTTCATAACGGCTGACTTTGGGGTCAACCCCATGGTCGCCGCTGGCTACGATCACACGGTGGGGCTTAAGGACGACGGCACCGTGGTCGCCACGGGAGATAACTCCTACGGGCAGTGCGATGTCGACAGCTGGACGGGCATCGTCCAGGTCGCCGCAGGCGCCTATCACACGGTGGGGCTTAAGGACGACGGCACCGTGGTCGCCACGGGAGACGGCACCTTCGGGCGGTGCAATGTCGGTGGCTGGACGGGCATCGTCCAGGTCGCCGCTGGCGGGTATCACACGGTGGGGGTCAAGTCTGACGGCACCGTGGTTGCCGTGGGACGGGAATCCGCCGGGCAGATCAATGTCGGCGGCTGGACGGACATTGTCCAGGTTGCCGCAGGCGAGTATCACACGGTGGGGCTTAAGGACGACGGCACTGTGGTCACCACGACATACCACGATGTCAGCGGCTGGATGCTTATCGTCTAGGTCGCCGCAGGCCTGGGGGCTGAGCTTGCTAGATTAAATCTGCTCGAGGCAGTGCCATAGTGTGGGCTCACTATCCACAGCACCCCTCGGGGTTCGGTAACCACCCCCTGACAAGGAAATTTTTATCTATGCTCCCAAGACGGTGGCTGTTCTGGTTGCCGAGCCCGAGGCAGGCTGGAGACATATCCTCGACTTAAGCTTGGTCTATGCCACACTCGCCTGCCTGGCCCTCAAGCGTTTCCACAGCATGAGGCAGAGCCGGTAATATCACTTCAAGGCATTCGCGTACTGCCTTGGTGCTTCCCGGCAGGTTGATAATTAAGCATTTCCCACGAGTGCCCGCCACTGCCCGACTGAGCATAGCCATGGGGGTTTTCTTCAGGCTCTCAGCCCTCATCGCCTCGGCAAAACCGGGGACAATTCTATCCACCACGGCAAGAGTCGCCTCCGGAGTAACGTCTCTAGGAGTGAGCCCTGTCCCTCCCGTGGTGATGAGCACGTCTAAATCGTCTTCATCTACCCACTTAACCAGCTTTTCAACAATAAGCTCCTTCTCATCAGGGACAATGTCGTAATTTACAATGCGGGTATCTACGCTGGAGAGGATTTCGCGAATAGCCTCTCCGCTTTTATCCTGACGCTCCCCCCTTGAGCCTTTGTCACTGATGGTCAATATCCCTGTGGTAAACATTCTCTTCACCTAACCTTTTTCCTTCGTGGGGATACAAAGGCACTGCCCTGGCTTTTCAACACAAAATTCTTTTCTATGAAATCAGCTACTGTTACGGGATCACTCCATGGAAGCTGAGGTATATCATTATCCAGTGACCCATCAGTGACAATGGCTGAAAGTTCGTCGGGAGAACACAATAAGTCATCTCCAAGTTTTTTTCGATGCACTTCGATCTTGGGAATCTTGCTTTTCTTGAATCCTTCGACAAGGACGAGGTCGAATTCAGGGCCAATCATGGGCAGAATTTCCTCAATACCAAGGTCATGTTCCAGACTTTTAATAAAGGCGAGTTTATCAGGCGAGCTAATAAGCACGGCATCGCTGCCCGCTTGAGCATATCTCCAGCTATCTTTTCCAGGATGGTCTATTTCCATCCCGCCTCGACTATGCTTTAAGGCAGCGACTTTGTATCCTCTCCTTTTAAACTCGGCAATAAGTTGCTCCATAAGCATTGTTTTACCAGATTGCGATTTGCCCACGATTGAAACGATCGACAACGTTCCCACCTCGCCTTGTTCCTCTCCCCAATCCAACATCTGCACCTCGACCAAGTCTCCAGCCTTTACCCCCTTGCTATTTTCGGGGATAACAGCCAAACCGTTGGCCCTGGCCATGGATGTAAGGATTCCCGAGCCCTGGGGACCGGTCACGGAGGCATAGTATTGACTACCACGCTTGGTTACACTTACCCTGGCGAAGAGGCGGCGGCCATCAGTATCCACAACATCATCCTCGATAATAGCTCGAATAGCTGGCTTTGCCAGAATTTTCTTCCCCATCATCTTCAGTATGGCAGGACGGGCGAATTGTTCAAAGGTAACCATGGAACTGACGGGATTGCCCGGCAATCCCAAATGAGGCACCTTTTTCTCCTTCCCTCCTTCTGTCTTCCTAATAACCCCAAAGGCGAGCGGTTTCCCGGGCTTCATACAAACCGTCCAGAAGCCAACCTCCCCATGCTCTGCCAGTACATCCTTTACTATATCGTAGTCTCCCTTGGACACACCCCCGGAGGTAATAAGCATATCTGCATCCAAACCCTTATCGATCTTCTCAGTTAGAGACCGAACCGAATCGCGACCTATACCCAGTATTTTGGGAATTCCACCATAGCGAGAGACTTCGGCAGCAATGGTGTAGTTATTGCTATCATGAATCTTGCCAGGAGCCAATGGTTGATCAACACCGATAAGCTCGTCTCCCGTAGCCAGAATAGCAACAACCGGCCGACGGATAACCAGCGCAGTGGAGCGTCCCAAGGAAGCCAGCACGCCTATCTCTTGGGGACGGAGCACCCTGCCTTTTTTAAGAATTAAGTCTCCCTTGGCAATGTCCTCACCCCTACCCCGAACATTCAATCCCTTCTTCGCCTGGCACAGTATACCGATTTGCGACAGATTACCACCTGATGATTTACGGTTGACTTCATCGGTATCCTCAAATCGAACCACGGCATCTGCCCCTACAGGCAATGGCGCTCCCGTCATAATGCGGATAGCCGTACCCGGCCTGACATCTTCCTTGGGCATAGCCCCGGCAGCAACCTCTCCGACCACGACCAAATATCTCGGTGATGATTCACCAGCCCCCCGAATATCTCTGGCTCGCAGGGCATAACCATCCATGGCGGAATTATCCAGTGGGGGAATATCTATAGTGGAATAGACATCCTCCGCCAGAACCTGCCCCAGACAGTCCAGGATAGGCTTCCGCTCGGGCTCAAGAACCTCAACATAGCTCAAAACCTTCTCCAGGGCTTCTTCCACAGAGATCATACAGTAAACTCCCAAACTGTATTATAGATTATCTTTGTCCCCTATACCAACTTCCCTAAGGACAAACTAGTTCGGTGATAATACTACTCTATAGCAGACCGGTGTTTAAAGTTCAGTTTAATTTGACAATAGGCAGTTTTAGCTCTATATTTTAACAAAGCAAGGAGGTAGAAATGCGAGAGAAGGTACAAGCAGCCCTGGATCAAGTGAGACCGGCATTGTTAGCCGATGGAGGGGACGTCCAACTAATAGATGTCAAAGATGGAGTGGTGACAGTAAGGTTGACCGGTGCCTGCGGTGGCTGTCCAATGGCAACTATGACATTGAAGGGTGGGATTGAGCGGGTGCTTAAGGAACAGGTGCCTGAAGTTAAGGAGGTGGTGGCCGTCTAATACCTGGCTGCATTCCAGGAAGGGGATAAAAACGAATCAGGCTGGAGACTTAAATGCGTCGGGAATATTTTATATGTCATTCTTGTGGTGAAAAAGTGGAATGTAGTGGAGAGGAGCGACCATGCGAGGTGCTCAATGGTTGGTTCATGGTTTCACGATGGAAAGGGCCAAAGGTAGTCGAGCATTACAATTTTTGCTCCTCGACTTGCCTCAAAACATGGACCGATGCCCAAGTACCTCAAGTCCCTGACGTATTTCTAAAAGCTTTTGATAAAGAAAAGGATTAAAAATGCCCATCTATGAATACCTTTGCCCTGATTGCAACTATAAGTTTGAATTGCTTTGCCAGCAAACCCAAGCAAACGAAAACGCCTCTTGCCCCCGCTGTCACAATGGCGCAAAACGAATATTCTCCCCTTTCGCCTCTTTTTCTAAAAGCAGTGAAGGGCCATCTACCCCGATTGGGGGAAGTTCCTGTAGCTCATGCTCTGCCACAAGTTGTGACACCTGCCAGATATAGCTCCCCCACCTAGAAACTGCAAAGAGCCCAAATTAAGAGAGCATCAAATGACAAGCCCGTGAAAACAAATCCCAAACATATAATCACATGGTGAGCCGAGATGATTGAGATAAGAAGAAAAGATTTCTCCGTCGATGAGATAACCAAGAAGATGAAGAACCCCAAAATAGGGGCAATATCAATTTATCTGGGCACTGTGCGTGAATTCCCCGGAGGACTTGGACTGAAATTTGAGGACGATAACCATGCTGTCCAGAAACTAGAGGAAATAGAAAGAAGAGCGATCAATAAATTTGATATCGAGAATGTAGCTATAGTACATAGAGTTGGTTTCTTAGGCATATCAGAGAACATTGTAATAATAGCAGTTTCCGCCTCCCACAGAGAGCCAGCTTTCGATGCTTGCAGAAGCATAATAGAGGATATAAAGGATCTCCACAAATCATGGGGAAAAGAAGTACCGAAATAGAAATTTTAGAAATTTCCAAGGATGGTAAGCGGAGGAAGACAGATGAGCTTATCCATGAAGAAGAGGTTAGCGTTAAGCTCAATGGAGAAATTCATAAATTCTACTGCATTCCCGTTGACCTAGTAGAGATGATAGCTGGCAATTTGAAATCAAGAGGCATAGACCCTTCTTTGTCCCGAATCAAGAAACTCGGCAGCAATAAGTTTGAGGTGAACGTTCCCAAAGGACTAGTTAAAGCCCCCATCAAATGTGATTCCCAGAAAAAGCAGACCAAAAGTGAAGTTTTTGATTTGATAGAAGCGTTAAACGAAAACAGTTTCTTATACCAAAAGACTGGCTGCACACATGTTATTGGGATCTGCGGGGATAAGGAAATTTTTGTCGAGGACATAAGCAGGCATTGCGCCATAGATAAAGCCATCGGCCTGGCAATTAGAGACGCAATCAATTTATCGAATAGCCTCCTGGTTAGCTCGTGCCGACAAACGGCTTCCACAATAAGAAAGGCAATCTTTTGCGAAATACCAATAGTTGTAAGCATCGCTGCCCCCACGGACCTGGCTGTAAAAGAAGCCGATAAATACGGGACAACACTCATAGGATTTGCCAGTTCCAAAAGGTTTAACATATACTCGCACGATTGGAGAATCGAAGGCTAAAATATGTAAAGTAGGGAAATAACAGTTTTTACCGTATTGCATATCCAAACTTGAACCTCTGGCTGGATTGAAATCGAAGCAAGGAGTAGTTTACAATATAGGTCCCCCTGTACTTCACCAAATGCATGAACTTGGAGTGACGGAAAACATAGTTAATATTGCTTTAGCCAAAGCTGGTGAGGCGCAAGCTAGCAAGGTCATCCGAATTAACTTAATAATTGGCGAAATGTCAGGATTTGTCCCCGATTGCATTCAGTTTTATTTCGACACCCTTAGTAAGGATACCATCGCTCAGGGAGCAGTACTAAATTTTGAATTAGTGCCAACTCAATTGCGTTGTCGGAATTGTTCTACGACTTTCCACCCCCAAGATACTTTATGGTCGTGTCCTAAATGCAGGAGCCAGAGCGTAGAAATATCCAAGGGACGAGAATTCTATATCGAAAGCATGGACGTAGAATGAAAAAAATAGAAGTTATCCAGAACGTTCTTGAGGCTAATGAAACCATAGCTAACCGAAATCGACGGCTATTAGATAAGCACAAGGTTTTCGCTATTAACATTATGTCATCTCCAGGTGCTGGCAAGACGAGTCTTATTCTACAAACCATGGCCAGGCTGAAAATCAGGCTGAACACGGCTGTTATCGAAGGCGATGTTGCTTCCACAGTAGATGCTGAGAAAGTGCAGAGCGAGGCAAAATCAGTAGTTCAAATAAATACCCGAAATATGCCGGAAAGTTGTTCTCTAATGGCTGCCATGATTGAGTCAGCTCTAAAGGATATACCCCTGGATAAAATAGACCTACTCTTAATCGAGAATGTCGGCAATCTCATTTGCCCCTCCGAATTTACTCTGGGAGAACACAAACGAGTAGTGATTTCAAGCCTGCCCGAAGGGGATGATAAACCCACTAAATATCCCTTGATCTTTATCGATGCCGACGCTGTGATAATAAATAAGATGGACCTTCTTCCCCATGTTGATTTCGATATTGCCGCCTTTCGCCGTTCCATCGAAGGACTAAATCCTAAAGCCGGGGTTTTCCAAGTTTCCTGCAAGACTGATGAGGGGATAGAAAAGTGGTGCTCCTGGGTATTAGAACAAGTAGAAATCAATGCAACGAAGCTATAGAAGTTCCACGTACCTAGTAAACCTTCCCATCCTGAGAAAGTTAAGCGCGCCAGCGTAACTAGCTGATATTCTGCCTCTGTGCCAAGTCGAAAAGAATCCACCATCCCTGTCCTGTAACTAAACCTTTACAATGCTTGCCGCCACAAACTATAATTCGCTGTCATGTCCTCCATAAAAAGCGACAATTTACCTGCCACCCTGGCTAAGATATCCCAACTGCTAGCTATCCAGAAAAAGCAAAGCTATATCGTTGGTGGCTTCATCCGCGATTGGCTTTTGGAAAGGAAGACCAACGATATAGATATTGCTGTAAGCGGTGCTACCATAACCATAGCTCGGGAAGTAGCCGAAGAGTTAGGAGGCAAATTTGTGCTACTTGATGATGTCAACAACATAGCTAGAGTGGTGGTGACTGAAGATGGGCAGCCAAGAGAGGTTTCGCAAAACCAGGAATTGCGTAGTGCAGAGTGGCATTTTGATTTCTCACCTTTTACCGGAGATATTGAATCTGATCTCGCCCGCCGTGATTTCACCATAAATGCCATGGCTCTGGAACTCAGCCAATTTGTCACTGCCAGCAAAGCCACCAAGATGAGCCCCCGAAAATCGGCAAGCTTTTTGACTAAAAAGCAATCCTTACTAAAGCTTATCGACCCCTTTTCCGGTGAGGAGGATTTAAAGGACAAGATAGTACGGGGGGTAAGCGAGCAAATATTTGAAGCCGATGCCGCTAGACTCTTGCGGGCAGTGAGGTTAGCTGCCGAGCTTGACTTCACTATAGAGCCCAACACAGAATCTTTAGTTCGCCGCCATTCCCAGACTATCACGGAGGTCTCGGGGGAGAGGGTTAGAGAAGAGTTGCTTCGCTTGCTAACTCTGCCCCGAGCTACTCACCATCTGAGATACTTAGATAAACTTGGCTTGCTGCTAGCTTTAATCCCCGAGCTAGAAGAGAGCAAGGGAGTAGAGCAACCAACAGTGCACTTCTGGGATGTCTTCGAACACTCTTTACAGACCGTAGCTGCCATAGAATTCCTCATTAGAGAAAGCGACTGGGAGTACAGCAACGACGATATGCTAACTACTGCTCCCTGGTCTGACACAATAGACAGGCACTTATCACAGGAGGTTTCCAGCGGAAGTAATCACAAGGTACTACTCAAGTTAGCCGGGCTATTCCATGACATTGCTAAACCGATGACAAAGTCTATTGATGATACAGGTAGAGCCAGATTTTTAGGGCATACCAAAGAAGGAGCAGCTATGACTGCGAACATTCTGGAACGGTTGCGATTTAGCAATCGAGAAATAAGACTGGTGGAAAGCCTTGTCTATCATCACCTCCGCCCAGTTCAGATGGCAAATGATGGATTCCCTACCCAACGGGCAATTTATCGCTACTTTCGGGATACCGGCGAGGCCGGTATCGATATTCTAGTTCTAGCTTTAGCCGACTATTTGGCCAGCCGTGGGCCCCTGGTGTCTATGGAGGAATGGAAAAACCATTGCCGCTTAATAAACTACATACTGACAGAGCATGAAAAGCAGCAAGCCAAAATCCTGCCGATGAAACTCATTGATGGCCATGATATAATGAACAACTTTGACTTAGCACCAGGACCATTGATTGGCAACCTCCTCGCCATAGTCAAAGAGGCTCATGCCAGCGGTGAGTTAAGCACCAAGGAAGAAGCATTAGCCCTGGTTAGAAGGGAGCTGTCAGCTGTGAGCAAGCAGCAAATAAGTATCCACAAAAAATCCCGGGATTCTGGTGCAAAAACAATTCCAAACGCAAAGTAGACTAAATTGAGAAGTAGAAACGTTTATTTATTAATTCTCATCCTCGCGGTGTTCGGCTTCGCCTTATGGTCCATAGTCCCGCTGGACAGGAATGTCCTCGGCAGAGAAGGACTAAGGCTGGGACTTGACCTTGCCGGCGGCAGCTACCTGGTTTACCAGGCTGATCTCAGCGGTATCAATGGCACAGAGGATGAGATTATGGATGGTGTGAAGGGAGTTATAGAAAGGCGTATCAACGCTTTGGGCGTCACTGAGCCCGTCGTCGAAATACAGAAACACGAGGGGGAATATAGTATCGCCATCCAACTGCCCGGCATAGCTGACATTGAGAAGGCCAGGGAGACGATCGGGCTCTTCACCGTGCTCGAATTCCGGGAGCAGGATAATGAAGGAAATTGGGTTCCTGCTACCGGGATAGTCACAGTCAATGGCACGGAAAAAGAGTTGGTTCTCAGTAGTAGATATTTTAAGGAAAACACTTACGTTACAGTAAGCCAAACCACCACCGAAATATTACTGGTATTTGAGATGGACGAAACCGGAGCGAAACTTTTTAAACAAATAAGCACCCGCCTTCTCGGAAAACAGCTGGCTATCTTTCTTGGTGACGAACCACTACGGGGTGAAGATGGCACTATTATAGCCCCAACTGTACAGGCAGTGATAGAAGACAGGGGACAAATTACAGGACTAAGCCTTACTGATGCTGAGGAATTACGTCGGGTGCTCAACGCCGGGCGTATCCCTGTTCCACTGGGGAGTTATGTAAATGGAGTATTTGAACCCAGTGTTCCGCTCTATGAAAGGACTGTGGACGCCACCTTGGGAGCCGATTCTATACATAAGAGCATATTGGCGGCGGTGATTGGGATAGTGTTATTGCTGCTATTCATGATCCTCTACTATCGTCTACCTGGCCTGGTGGCCTGCCTCAGTTTAGGGATTTATGGCGTGGTGCTTTTAGCCATTTTTAAGCTTGTACCTGTAACCCTGACTTTGCCTGGCGTGGCCGGCTTTATCCTATCGCTGGGCATGGCCGTAGATGCCAACGTCCTTATCTTTGAGCGTATGAAGGAGGAGCTGCGAGGGGGGCGCAGCTTAGCGGCTGCCGTTGAGGCTGGGTTCAACCGTGCCTGGCCCGCCATCAGGGATAGCAACATCACCACTTTTATTGCCTGCATCGTCCTCTTCTGGCTTGGCGGCACGCTTGGCGCTTTTATGGTCAGGGGCTTTGCCCTGACCCTGTTTATCGGTGTAGCCTTATCCATGTTCACTGCCATCGTTATTACCAGAACCTTCCTCCGCCTGATTACAGGTAGCCAATTGATTACCAATCCGGCAGCGTATGGAGTAACGCAATTCCCAGCGAAGCGAGGAACCTGAGATGATAGACCTTGTCGGTAAGAAACAGTGGTTTTTCCTTATTTCAGGAATACTTATTGTTGCCGGGATAATTTCTCTGGCCGTTTTCGGCTTGAAGCCGGGAACCGATTTTGCCGGTGGTACATCTATGACTTTTCAGTTTAGCCCGCCGGTTGAACAAAGCCAGTTGCGAGAGGAAATGGCTAAGCTGGGATATGATAAGGCAACCATTCAAAATGCGGGTGAGGGCAGTTTCATCATCCACATCGGGGAAATAACCTCAGATGAGGCAAATGATCTGGCAGAGAAACTCGGGGCAGAATTAGATTCCCAGGTTGAAATAACCGATTACTATTCGGCCTCACCCACGGTAGGTGCGGAAACAGCACGGAATGCTGGCATCGCCGTAATAATAGCTGCTGTGGCTATGCTCTTTTACATTGTCTGGGCGTTTCGCCGCATGCCCAGTCCCTTTCGCTGGGGCACCTGTGCCGTCATCGCCCTTATCCATGATGTGTTCATAATAGTAGGTATTTTCTCCATCCTGGGTTGGCTTGCCGGGGTGGAGATTGATGCCCTGTTTATCACCGGACTGCTTGCGGTTGTGGGCTACAGCATCAACAACACTGTGGTTATCTTTGACCGCATTCGGGAAAATACATCAAGACATATCAGCCCCGACTTTGCCGTGACAGTAAATTCCAGCATTGTGGAAACACTGGGGCGCTCCTTAAATACCAGCTTAACTACACTATTCGTCATCCTGGCTCTGTTCCTTTTTGGCGGAGCCACCATACACTATTTCGTCCTGGTGCTGCTCCTCGGCGTTATCATCGGCACCTACAGTTCTATCTGCATCTCCAGCCAGCTTCTCGTGGTGTGGGAAAAGAGGGAGTGGAGGGCACTCTTGCCCTTTGCTAAGAGAACTGCACAATAGTCGTAGGCCGAGAACTGTCACTGAATATGGTGTATTCTTTTTATTGCCTCGATATGCTCGTCAAACCCCTCGGTCCTTCTTGCTGCTGGTGCTTTCCCCAAAGGGTCATCTAGTTCTGAATTACCCAAAAGTACATCAAAAACAGCTTTTACGGAAGAAGCAACTACTTGAAGGTTATAGCCACCTTCCAGGGTAAAAACTAGACGTCCCTGACATAGTTCAGCAGCCAGTCTTTTCAATATCATTACCATTTGAGCAAAACCTTTAACACTCGCCTTCATCATAGCCAGATAGTCAGCCCAATGAGCATCGAAGCCAGCAGAAACCAGGATAAGCTGTGGCTGAAATCTCCGGGCTACTGGAACCAGAACCTCATTGAAAGCTCTCGAGTATTCTTCATCGCCCCAGCCAGCGGCCATGGGAAAGTTAACCGTAGTTCCTTCTCCTTCACCTGTTCCAGTTTCATCCATCCATCCTGTCCCGGGATAAAAGGGATACTGATGGGTGGAAAAGTAAAGGACTTCGGGGTCGGCATAAAAAGCTTCCTGAGTCCCATTACCATGATGGACATCAAAATCAGCGATAAGAACATGGTTGAGACTGAACTTACTCAGGGCAAATTTAGCGGCGATTGCCATATTATTGAAAATGCAGAAGCCCTTTGCTCGATCACGAAGGGCATGGTGCCCTGGTGGTCTAACCAGAGCAAAGGCGCTATCCACCTCCCCCTTCATCACCACTTCCACAGCCACCATGAACCCACCGGCAGCATATAAAGCTGTTTCGTAAGACTTCGGAGACATTACGGTATCAGGATCAAGCCAACCTCCACCCTTTTCCGCTTTGCTCTTAACGTAGGAGATGTACTCCGGCGTATGTATCATCTCCAGCTCTTCTAGCGAGGCAGGGCGCACAGGCAGACAGGTGAGCTTCGCCTCAATTCCAGTTTCTTTCAAATAAGACACTGCGGCCACCAGCCTCTGAGAATTCTCCACGTGGTCGCCGGTATCGTGTTCCAAATAGATTGGGTCATAAACCAGACCGGCTTTCATACTCGCATCATATCAAAGGCATTCAAGCAAAAACAATTATGGCGAGCTTTCCAGAGCAAGTGTTGCTTTTTATCACGGAAAACATCTATGCTGTGGGATGCATAGTTCCGCGAAGGAAAGCTTTGTCCTGTGACCAGAGAAGAGATAAAAGAGTTACTCAACGAGGCGGAGAAGAGGTTTGCCTCGGAAGCAAAGTTAATACAGGTAGAATCAGGCAAAATCATTTTCGTTGGCGATACTCATGGTGACCTCGAAGCCACGGAGAAAATTATCCACAGGTATCTCAAATCGGAAAATAAGCTGGTTTTTCTGGGGGACTATGTCGACCGGGGACCAGCTTCTCTGGAGAACATTAATTTTTTGCTTGGGCAAAAAACTGAGCACCCCGATTCTCTTTACCTGCTTATGGGAAATCACGAGGGCCATGCTGTAATTAGCTTCCACCCTGCTGATTTCTGGGAAGGACTGGATGCCGAACTTCGCCAGCGATATAGTGAGGTTCTTTCCAAGTTGCCGCTGGCAGTGTCCACGCCAAATGGAATCATTGCTCTGCATGGAGCACTCCCCGACGTGTCAGGTTTAGAAGATATAAGTAGGATAAAGCCAGGTAGTGCAGAATGGCATCAAATAACCTGGGGGGACTGGCAAGAAAGGGAAGGGGAGTTCCTGGGGATCGACCCCTATACCGGTAGACCTCAATTCGGGCGAGGCTGGTTCGAGGAAATCATGTCACGCTTGGGCAAAAATGTCTTGATAAGATCTCACCAGCCAGATGCCCAACCCACAATATATGGCAGAAGATGCCTTACTATATTCACCTCTTCAGCTTATAGACATTATATCTCTGAGCGCACCATAGCCTTGGTTGATTTGCAAAGGGAAGTTAAGAGCGTGGATGATATAGAGATAGAGATTGTCTAAAGCCTCCTCAATCCTCAAGACTTCAGCCTACCATGGTTAGTTTCGTAATTTACCTCATTGTTATTATCTGAAGCTTATGCGACAACAATCTTGACATGCTTTCCTCGGGCATCTACACTATTAAAATCACCTGATGAGGTCTGAAAGTAATGATATGCCCTGTTTGTAAATACGATATGATAGTCGTTGAGTATCAAAATATTGAGCTCGATTATTGTAATAATTGTAAAGGGGTGTGGTTTGACTCTGGAGAGCTTGAGCTTCTGCTTAAGTCGTATGGGCTTGAAGAGCCAAAGGCGTTCTTTAATGGCATCTTCAACTCTCAGGAATCCGTTTCATCGGAAAAGAAACGGAATTGCCCCATCTGTGGCCATAAGATGAAAAAAACGGCGATAGGAGGACAGCCTGAAATCCTCATCGATGTATGCCGTGATAATCATGGACTGTGGTTTGACGGGGGTGAGGTGACTCAACTCATAGGACGTCTGGCTGGAGAACATCCGCCAAAGCGTGATTCCAGGGAACACGTTATGAGTTTCTTGGGAGAAGTATTCGGAGCCTCGCAGTAAGGCAGCGATGGCGATTAAGTAATTAAGTAATAATGAGAAAATAGGATTTAAGGAGGTGTAATATGCCAATAGCAGCTTGGGTGGTTATCGGTATTGTTGTGGTTCTTCTCATCATATTCATAGCGATCTACAATGGTTTGGTCAGGCTGCGTAATCAGGTCAAGAACGCCTGGGCACAGATTGACGTTCAGCTAAAACGGCGCCACGATCTCATTCCCAACCTGGTAGAGACTACCAAAGGCTACATGAAATACGAGCGGGAAACCCTGGAAGCAGTAACCAAGGCCCGTAATATTGCCCTGCAAGCGTCGTCTGCGGGAGCCGGTGAGCGAGCCAAAGCAGAAGGCGAGCTGAGCTCGGCGTTATCCCGCCTGCTGGCTGTAGTGGAACGCTACCCCGACCTTAAAGCCGACCAGAACTTCCTGGCTCTCCAAGAAGAACTTACCTCAACCGAAAACAAGATAGCTTTTTCTCGCCAGTTCTACAATGATTCGGTCCTGAGATACAACAACCAGACACAGATGTTTCCGTCTAACGTTGTAGCCAGCATGACCGGGTTTAAGGCCGGTGAATTCTTTGAGGTTACTGTGGCCGCTGAAAAAGAACCAGTCAAGGTCAGTTTCACTGAGTAAAAAGACTCTTCAGCCGTGTGGGAACAGATTAGGTCTAACCAAATAAGGTCGGTAGTGCTGACAATAGGCATGGGAGCATTACTGATCCTCATTGG
>Ga0315538_1001176_pt1 | contig 15882 bp, 13 predicted proteins | sample SalMarSW160230MG_2_FD_203834 | JGI IMG/M metagenome (GOLD analysis project Ga0315538, IMG submission 203834) | Salt marsh sediment microbial communities from the Plum Island Ecosystem LTER, Massachusetts, United States - Salt Marsh Sediment SW1601-230 ...
GTTATAAACTAGGTCAGTTTTGCCTGTTGACTTTCCTCCTGACTCGATTTATACTGGTATCAGGAGGAGGAAAAGATATATGCGAGAGGTTTCATTGAAAAAACCACGAAGTCGGGGATAAAAAAGGCACGCGCTTCCTCCCGCGTGCCTTTTTCTTTACCAATCTCAGCCTGAAAGGAGACCCAAATAAGATGGATTATGGGATGATAGGTAAAATAGAAAAAGCAAAACGATATGCCCAGCAGCGCGATCGCATCCGTTTTGAATCGTTCTCAGTGACTTTCGAGGGAGAAAACAATCCCCATACCGTTCAATTCCAAAACGGGGAATGGCAATGTGACTGTGATTTTTTTCAGACTCGGGGACGTTGCAGTCATACCATGGCGCTAGAGATCATCCTTAAGGGTATGATCCCAGAACCGGTGATATAAAAAATAGAACCAAGAAGAAGCCTGAACCCGAAAAAACGGACGAGCCCCGCTTTGGGGCTCGTTTTGATTCGGATGCAAAGCAGATATTTATTACGAAAACCTGGACTTTCACTGCCTTGAAAACGTTTTCGAGTAGTCCGCAAGAATCGTCTATCCATGGCGAATGGGCGTTAAACCAAGACGGCTGTATGAATGAGTTAAATGGGGATCAAATTTGAGGTTGGCGATACGAGACTATCTTACGATTCCAACACGGCAAGACCTAACCAGCTCGTTACAGGTTATATTGGGTGCATGGAGCTTTATCAAAAACCCCGTTAAATCCATGTTATACTATTCCAACAATTGATATACACAGGCTATGAAGAGGACGAGTACGCGTAGAAGCGGCGGCCCAGAAAGCGGTGGTGGCTGAGAATCCCGCCCGTACGCCTGCGCCGAATGGCCCTTGGAGCTGTCGGGTGAAACAAGAGTATGACCGCTTGCAGTAGCCCCCGCCGGAGTTGCCGCCGTTATTTGGGCAAAGGGTATCGCTCTTCTTGCCGTACCCCATCGCAGTGAGACTGGCTCACTTATCCCCGTCGTATCACCGGCGGGGTTGCTTTTTAGGATCGTGTTTCGCATTTTTCTTAATTTAAACAAAGGAGGTCGGACAAATGTTAATGCGGATTGAGGTAGTCTATTGTGCTGTTTGAAATTATACGGACCGCGCCGTTAGTTTAACGGCTGAACTGCTTGACACGTTTGAACCCGATATCGAATCAATTTCTCTGATTCCCTCGGACGGAGGGCGTTTCGAAGTAAGTGTGAATGATAAATTGATCTATTCTAAATTACAGACGCACCGTCACGCCGAAAAGGGTGAGGTGGCCCTGCTGGTGCAGAAAATACAAAGGGAGGGCCTATAATGGATGCTGAGAGAGGCCGGGTCTTTTCCGGTGCCCGTCCCACTGGTCGGCAACATCTCGGAAACTACTTGGGTGCCATCAGGAACTACGTGGCTTTGCAAGACGAATACGATTGCATTTACTGTATCGTCGATCTGCATGCCCTCACTACCATGGCAACCACAGAGAATCTAGGCAGCAACACCAATGAGATGGCTCTGGACTTTCTGGCGGCTGGGCTCCGTCCAGAAGAGAACATCATCTTCGTGCAATCGCATGTACCCCAGGTCACGGAGTTGCACACGATCCTTTCGATGGTGACACCCATGGGCAAGTTGACCGATCTCCCGACCTTTAAGGAGAAGGTACGGCAAAATCCAGATAATGTAAATTACGGTCTGGTAGGCTACCCTGTTTTAATGACCGCCGACATCACACTGTACAAAGCCAACCTGGTGCCTGTCGGAATTGACCAGGCTCCTCATATCGAGTTCGCCCGCGAAATAGTGCGTTCGTTCAATTACCGCTACAGCACCAATGTGCTGGTTGAACCCCAGATGATAAACACTGAAGTGCCCAAGGTACTCGGCATCGACGGTAGCGAAAAAATGAGCAAAAGCCTTAACAACCATATTGAGATTGCCGGCACACCAGAAGAGACTCGGGCGCGCGTCATGCAAATGGTCACCGATCCACAGCGTGTGCGCCGCAGTGATCCAGGGAACCCGGGGGTTTGCAACGTCTTCTCCATGCACAAGATTTTTTCTTCGACTGAAGAGGTCGCTATGGTCGATGTGGAGTGTCGTAAAGCTGGCATTGGCTGCGTTGACTGCAAGAAATTGTTTACCAACAACTTAAACGCCCATCTGGCTCCTTTGCGGGAGCGCCGCGCCAGTCTGGAGGCTAAGCCCGGTTATGTCCAGGAGGTGCTGGATTCCGGGGCTAAACGGGCGCTCTCCATAGCTGCCAGCACCATTGCAGAAGTGAAAGAAGCAGTGGGATTGCCGTGAGGCTGGTGCTGCAACGGGTAAGCCACGGGCGCGTGCAGGTCGAGGGGCACACCCTGGCTGAGATCGGCCATGGCATCGTGATCCTGCTGGGTATCGGCCCGGGAGATGGTGAAGAGCAAGCGCGTTACCTGGCGGAAAAGATCGCCAACCTGCGTATTTTTAAAGATGAAAACGGAAAGATCAACTGCTCGATTCTGGATGTTGGGGGAGAGGCCATGGTTGTCTCCCAATTCACTTTATATGCTGATACCCGCAAAGGGCGCCGTCCATCTTTCACACAGGCCGCCCCGCCTGAAATCGCCAGTCCTTTAGTAGCCCACTTTGCTGACCTGCTGAAAGAACGAGGTGTGCCTACAAAAACTGGCGAATTCGGCGCTCACATGCTGGTAGAGATCGCCAATGATGGCCCGGTCACCATCTGGATGGAACGCTGATAACCCCATGCTCGCGCTTATATCAGTTCAAGTTCCTTCAAACATTTTCTGAGATCAGACCTCACCACCCCCCTCGCCAGAGAATCCCATCTAACTGAACCCCCACCGCGCCGGTTGCCAGCATAGCTGCAATATGTTCTGAGCCGTAAACGCCACCCGCAGCAATCACCGGCATCCCGGTTCGCACCAGCTTCTGGACGATCGCCAGAGCAAAAGGAAAAATCGCCGGGCCGTACAGCCGTCCTTGAATCAGGCTATTATCCGGCCCAGGTAATGCCCCGCGCGGCGCGGCCAGGCTCACCGCGGTAAGGTCGAAACTGGATAGAGCTATAGCGAATTCGAGAGCTCGCTCCCAGGGCAGGCAGACCATCAGAGGAAGTTCACCTAAAGCTGCCCCGACCAATGAAACGGCAAGATCTAAATCTGCTTCGGGGGGCAGACCCAACTCAATTCCAACCATGCCCTCTACAGCTTCCAGCTCATTTACCATAAAGAAGAGTTCACCAGGGTTTTCCACCATCAAGTGCACCATAACAGGTATCTGCGAGCGAGCCCAGCGGGCAGAATAGCGGTTCAATACCATGCGAATCCCCGGATTCGGATGACCTGTGTGCAGCAGATAACCTCCAGAAAATTCCAGGAAGCGCCTGCCTTTCACCGGTGAACGGCGATGCAGACTGACAGGATTGGTTATGAAGACCCCAAATCGAGATAGATCGACTGGGCTATGGTCATCGGGAGCAAAACCCAGACTGCCGGGGGCATTCATTAAAGGGGTGCGCAATGGGAGTTCGTATTTGGTCATCGCCTGCTGAATCAATAAGAATTCGAATAGTACCCTCGGCATACCCTCAGGATGCCTCAACCTCTAAGCGACCCTTCCTACGAACAAAGCCTGTTGGGTGCGGTCGCGGAGCGTGACACGCTCTTATCGGTGTGAGCCAAGACCACATCCAGGTCCAAATGGCCCTGGGTATTCCGGGTAACGCACAAGCAATGTGCCTCCCCACGGGCGTTCGTGAGCAAAGCCAGCGTGCCACCAGCCAGAATAGTTTCATCAACTGGATTGGTAAAAAAAAGAGAACGTTCAACTCACCATTCAAGTTTATTTAAATCGAAAACCGGGCCTTCTTTACAAGCTAGTTTCCAACCTCTGCGCGCTGGCACTGCACATACGCCACAATCAGCCATCCCGCCACAGGGCATGGCGGTCATGATCAAAGCCTGGGCCGGACAGGCTGGACGCCCTCCTGGAGAAAACCCCAGGGTCTCTCGTAAGGTTGGCAGCCCGGCCAGGGGCAGGTCAATTCCCAGGAAATCTGCCCAGGGCAGGATTTCATTAAGCGTGTTGGTTGGGCTTGACTCAATCGCTAATGGCAGCCAGGGTAGGGTTAAATCAGTGACCAACGTGATAGCGACTCCTCTTGCCAATAGTTGAGCAGCCAAAGGGAGCAAACGCGCCACGCTTTCACCCAGGGCAACTAAGGCCAGCTTTTGGATCCCAGCAGGTAAAGTAAAGCCATGGCCTAATGGTCCTCGCAGGTTTAGGCTCTTGCCAGGGTACCAGCTTAAAGGGATAGGAGAGGCGGTTAGGAATCTTGAGGGTGAACTTTCGGCGCAAAATAAGGGTACTCCCAAAATAGCTCCTTGATCCTCAGCCAGCAGGTACTGCCCTGGTGCTGGGATCGCTTGTTGAGGAGCGGCGATCCAAGCAGCGTTGGTACCCTGCTGATTTAGCCGAATTTCCACTACTCTTCCGGGATGTAAGCCCATGCCTGCATGGTATCACGGTTTGCAGGTCAGGGCAACCAGATCACGCCCTCGGGAGAGCATTCTATGGTATTACGGTATAATCATGCATCAATAGAGATTTCATCGGGAGGTAAGCATGAACTTCGCCAGTGTCCTTCAAGGTGCCGCTGCCTTGCTCTGGTTAGTTGTGGTGGCTTTAATCGTCTTGGCCGTGTTCCAAGCCTCACGCGGGCGAAAGGTAAAGGCATTATCCACGACCATCCTGGTCGCAGCGCTCCTAGCTGTTGCCATGACAACGGTCAGCGCCGGTTTGGTGTTCATCCAGCCAGAAGAACGGGGCGTGGTGATTTCAGCGTTAAAACCCCAAGGTATTCGTGAACAGGCGCTCCAGCCTGGCTTGCGCTGGATTATCCCTTATTTTGAAAGCGTAGTGACTTATCCTATCTCCAGACAAACTTACACGATGTCGATTGCAACCCAGGAGGGTCAAATCGCCGGTGATGATTCGGTATCAGCGCGCACCTTGGATGGACAGGAAGTTTTACTAGATGCCTCGGTGATCTACGCCATCAACCCCAACCAAGTGGTTCAGGTACATATCGATTGGCAGCGTCGCTTTGTGGATGAACTGGTACGACCATTGGCGCGCGGCATCATCCGAGATGCAGTCTCACAATATGGCATCGCGGAGGTATACAGCACCAAGCGATCGGATTTGACCAAGGAAATCAGGGACACACTAGGAGTAAAATTAAACGAGAACGGCCTGCTACTGGTGGATTTCGTGCTGCGCAATATCTCTTTCTCTCCTGAATATGCCGCCTCCGTAGAGCAAAAACAAATTGCCGAACAGCAAGCCCAACAGGCCAAGTTCGTGGTAGAACAGCGTCGCCAGGAGGCTGAACAAGCCCGGCAGGTCGCACAGGGTAAGGCCGATTCCTCCGTGATCGAAGCCAAAGGCAAAGCGGATGGTCGCATTCTCGAGGCTGAAGCCGAGAAGCAAGCTCTGGAGTTGATCGCCGAAGCCCTGGCTACCAACCCAGATTTGTTGACATACCAGTACATTACCAAGCTGGCTCCCGGCGTCCAGGTTATGCTGGTACCTAACAACGCACCGTATCTTTTACCCCTGCCAACGCTTGAAACTGGAGCCAACCTCTCTCCCACTTTGCAGCCTACACCCTTGCCTACACCCTTGCCAACCCCAGAGAGCTCGCCATAAGCTCAGCCTTCTTGTAGCAGCCCCTAAAAACGAAAGCGTGCTTACGGCTATTATTATCCTATGAGTCACATATCTCCATCAGGAAAGAAAATACGCTTGACCAGCCTGTCCAGCTGCGCTGGTTGAGCCTCAAAATTAAGCGCGCAAGCGCTGGCGCAGGTTCTGCGTCCCATCGAAAATTTGTTTAAACCCGCTGACTACCCTGACTTACTGATAGGCCTAGGAGATCCGGACGATGCCGCGGTCTGGCGGCTGGATGAACAACTCGCCCTGGTGGTAACTACTGATTTCTTTACACCGGTAGTCGATGAACCTTACGATTATGGGGCCATCGCAGCTGCCAACAGCCTTTCGGATGTATATGCCATGGGAGGGCGACCTTTCCTGGCGTTGAACATCGCGGCTTTTCCCCCTGACCTGCCTAGCGATATTGCCGGTGAAATAATGCTGGGGGGAGCCGAGAAAGCCCAGGAGGCCGGTGTAGTGCTGGCTGGTGGGCACACAATTCAGGATAAGGAACCCAAGTATGGTTTGATTGCCTTGGGTTTCGTCGAGCCAAAGCGCATGCTGACCAAAGGGGGGGCCCAACCTGGTGACATGCTGGTGCTTAGTAAACCAATCGGATTTGGTACCATAACCACTGCCCTTAAACAAGATCTGGCTGATCCCATGGATGTCTCAGAAGCGGTTGGATGGATGAAGCGCTTGAATAAGACCGCCTGCGAGCTGGCGGTGGAATTGGGTTTGCGCGGGTGCACCGACATCACTGGTTTCAGCCTTCTTGGTCACGCTTGGGAGATGGCGCAGGCTTCCGGCGTAGGGTTACGTTTCATCTTTGAGAAGATTCCAATCATCAAAGGAGCCCAGCGTTATGCCCAGCAATGGATTTTCCCGGGAGGCTCCTCAGACAACCGTATCTACTTCAGCCCGCATGTGCGCTTTGCCGCGGAGATTGATGAGCCCTCTCAAATGCTTCTGTTTGACGCCCAAACCAGTGGGGGACTACTCCTGGCTGTGCCGCCAGCAAAACTGGACCTGCTCATGCAGCGTGCCACTCAGGTGGGACTGCTGCTTTGGGAGATAGGAGAGGTTTTTGAAGGCCAAGGCATACAGGTCGTTGGACAAAATTAAACACTTACTCTGAGGAGATTAAGATGAACTTTGGTATTTATGAATTCTTAATTATCAGCCTGTTCGGGTTGATCTATCTGGCAATTCCAACCGCCGCGCTGGTGCTGGTCATCCTGATCTATGTCAAGGTAAAGCATATAGAAGAGATAATAATCCAGCAAGAATGAAATTTCTATGAAAATTACGAGTGAGCTCGAATTTAGATCTCGTCGTTCGCCAGTCCTGAGCAGGCGCGGCATGGTGGCTACTTCACAGCCCCTGGCAGTTGCCGCCGGATTGGAACTTCTGGCTCAAGGAGGCAACGCCGCCGACGCGGCGGTGGCAACCGCAGCTGCCTTGAACGTCACAGAACCGACCTCCACCGGAATTGGTGGTGATTGTTTCGCCTTGTATTACGATGCCGCCACCCGCCAGGTGAGCGCCTTGAACGGCTCGGGGCGTGCCCCAACCGCTCTGACTCTCGCACGCTTGCAGCAGGAGGGTTTGGCTGGGGAGCTGCCTCCTTTACATCCCTACACCATCACCGTGCCAGGAGCCTGCGCCGGGTGGTGTGATCTCGTAGAATACCACGGTCGCTTCCCGATTGGTCAGGTACTGGATCCGGCTATCCGCCTGGCGCTGGAGGGCTTCCCGGTTGCTCCCATCACGGCTTATTTCTGGCAGCGCGGTCTCGAACGACAGCTACGCCAGGCTCCTGGCGGGATGGAACTGACCGTTGACGGTCACTCGCCAAAAGCGGGTGAGGTCTTCCGCAATCCCGGCCTGGCACGCACCCTTACAAAAGTTGCAGAAGGCGGTAAAACCGCTTTTTACCAGGGGGAGATTGCCCATGCTATCGCAGATACGGTCCAAGCAGCTGGAGGTTGCCTGAGCGAAGAAGATCTAGCAGCACATTACAGCACCTGGGAGCGCCCAATCAGCGTGATCTACCGCGGCGCGCAAGTTTGGGAGTGCCCCCCTAACGGGCAAGGCCTGGCGGCGCTGCTGGCATTGAACATTTTGGCAGGATTTGACCTGGAAGACCAGGAGCCACTCTCGGCCAAACGCCTGCATCTGGCGATCGAAGCCATGCGTCTGGCTTTCGCCGACTCGCGTTGGTTTGTAGCCGATCCGGCTTTTAACCCCGCCCCCTTGGAGACCCTGCTCTCCAAAGAGTACGCTGACGAGCGACGTCTTCTGATCGATCAAAACCGCGCCTCTCCAGGCCACACCCATGGCACACCGCTCGCTTCTTCTGATACGGTCTATTTAAGCGTAGTGGATGGAGAAGGGAATGCCTGTTCATTCATCAACAGCAACTACATGGGCTTCGGCACCGGCATTGTGCCTGCTGGTTGGGGTTTCAGCCTGCAAAATCGCGGCCATAACTTCAGCCTGGACCCCCAACAACCTAACGCGCTGGCACCCGGAAAGCGCCCTTATCACACTATCATTCCTGCCATGGCAACCCGCCCGGATGACCAAACTCTTTACGCCAGTTTCGGGGTGATGGGGGGGTTCATGCAACCGCAGGGGCACCTGCAGGTGGTCATTGCCCTGTTAGATGATGGCCTGGACCCCCAGGCAGCGCTGGATCGCCCGCGCTTCTCCATCATGGACGGCAGCGCCGGTGGACGGGTGGCTTTGGAACATGGCATCCCTGCCAGTAGCATGGCTGCCCTGGAGGAGATGGGCCATGAGGTCGAGCTGGTTAGCGGTCACGACCGAGCTGTGTTCGGGCGAGGCCAGATCATCTTTCGAGAACCGGAAAGCGAGGTCTTATGGGGTGGCAGCGACCCACGCGCCGACGGTTGCGCCATGAGTTTGTGAAATATAATATCCCGGGATTTCCTGACAAAAGCGCTCAAGTCGGCACTTTTATGGGTTAAGACATCCCTCACGTTATAGTTTCCGTGTTGGTGTCCGTAGCGCTTGGTTTAGCAGAAGCACTGCTGAACTGAAATATTTTTCCTCTCCAAGCCAGGCGTGTTATAATTTTTTTCGTGCTTCGCGCAGATGGGGAAAGTATATCAATTCAGGGAAAGGAGTTTCTTATGTTAATTAGCAAAGAGCTGGAAAAGGCTTTTAACGAACAGATCGGTAGAGAGTTTGGAGCTTGCTTACAATATTTCAATATCGCTGCATATTTCGATGTGGATAGTTTGCCCCAATTGGCGGCTTTCTTTTACCGGCAGGCTGAAGAAGAGAAAATGCACGCGCTGAAGTTTGTGCACTATCTGGTGGATGCGGGTGGGCAGGTTCGCATCCCTCAAGTAAGCCAACCCAAGTTTGATTTCAAGAACGCCGAAGATGCCGCCAGAGCGGCCATCGATTGGGAAATGGAAGTTACCAATCAAATAAACGGCCTGATGGATATGGCAATCGAGCAGAATGACCACATCGCCCAGGATTTCCTGCGTTGGTTTGTGACCGAACAACTGGAAGAGGTCTCTACCATGGAAACGCTGTTGTCGGTAGTGCACCGGGCTGGGGACAATTTGCTCTGGGTGGAAGATTTTCTGGCCCGCAACTCGATTGTTGGCGCGGGAGGACAGTCCAGTAAATAGCGAGCTGGTTAGAGAGTATCTGCGGGCACCTCAGTGCGGTGCCCGTTTTTTTTAAACCAACCTCCACTAGAAAGACCTTCTTTCATCCTCCCAATATATGCCGGGCTTCACCCGACCTCCAAATAGATCGATAACGCCTGACTCCTAATCTCATCCATAAATACATTATCCACGAAAAAGGACCCCTCAGGCGATGCGAGGGGTCCTTGGAGGTTGAGTGGAAATTCTTTAGAGTTTATTCCGTTACGGATTCGACCTGTTGGATTTCAGGGAAAAATTGCCGCACCGTTCCTTCTACCCATCCATGTAGGGTGTTGGGCAAGAGCGGGCAACCCAGGCAGGCGCCTCCCAGAGCGACTTTGAGCACTTTCCCATCAAATGAGACAAATTTAACCGATCCTCCATGGAAATGCTCGATGTAAGCGCTGAGTTGTTCCAGTAAAACTTGCAACCGTTCTTCAGTCGGCGCGTTTAACTCTGTGGATGTTTGATCTATCATCCTCTCAACTCCTGACATTTAGCACCATTCCGTAAACCATTTTCCAACAAAGCAACTACCTCTGGATGGGTGTGGCGTAGGCGTTCAGCCACCAGGTTCGCGAGACGTTCTAGAATAAGCAGCCCGGTTTCTGGAAATCGTTCGCACAAAGACTGCAGGTCTAAACCCCGGATGCGCAACAATTGAGAGTCCTGTGAACATTCTACTCCTGAAGTATAAAAGCGCCTGCCAATCACCGCCGACCAGCCTACCAGCCCTCCCGGGCGCACACGCGTCACAGTGATAGGCGGTCCATCTTCAGGTTTGTAGCGGATGAGTGCCTCGCCAGCGACAACCAGATAAAGGAAATCGGCCGGGTCACCCTGTTCGAAGATCACTGTGCCAGCATAACATTTGTATTCCATGATCAGCGGGTGCAGTTGATCGATCTGCTCGGGGGTCAACCCTTGGAATATGGGTAATTGTTCGAACGAAATTTCAGACACGCTACACTACCATCCTTGTGCCTAAAATGTAGCCCTTTGAAGCCCAATCTCATAGTGGCAAATATCCTCAATCGACTGACAAATATCACCATGTTAAGGTAAATCTTTACAACTTTCTTGAAATATTGGTATGAAATGAATGGAGGAAGAAGAAAACCGGCACTTTTGATGCCGGTTTGAAGTTCATAATAGACGCCAGAAGGATTTGCCGCCTATAATCCAACATGTCTCGAGCGCTCAGGGATTGGCGTTTTTAGGGGTTTACTGCTCGACCTCTACCTGGTTAATCTTCTTGGCAGGCAAACCCTGGCTGACAGAGCGGAATACCAGGTTTTCGTTCTCCTTATCCACATCGACCAGGATCGTTTCTCCAGCGGAGAACTCGCCACTGAGCAAGCTGAGCGAGAGTGGACTTTCGATGTGTTTTTGTAAAGCCCGGCGCAGTGGACGTGCTCCAAAGTCGGGGTCGTATCCCACCTCAGCCAGCCAATCGCGAGCTTCTGAGGATAGTTCGACTGTCAGGTCTTGCTCTCCCAGCCGTTCTTGCACTTCTTGCATCTGCAGATCGACAATCTGAAGCATATGTTCACGCGAGAGTGGCGAGAAAGTAATAATCTCATCGATCCGGTTTAAGAACTCTGGTCGGAAAGTGCCCTTAAGGGCTTTCTCGATCTTTTCTTCAGCAGCCCTGGTTTCATCATCGCCGGAGTGCTGCAAGAACCCCAGGCTGCCGGATCTGCGCACATATTCTGTGCCTAGATTGCTGGTCATGGTGAGCACCGTGTTACGAAAATCAACGACACGACCCTGTCCATCCGTCAAACGACCATCGTCTAGGATCTGAAGCAGCGCATTCCACACCTCCGGATGCGCTTTTTCTATTTCGTCAAACAAGATCACCCTATATGGCCTGCGGCGTACAGCTTCAGTCAATTGACCTCCTTCTTCATACCCCACATAACCTGGTGGAGCCCCGAACAAACGCGAGACGGTGTGTTGCTCGCGATACTCGCTCATATCGATGCGAATCAGGGCATCTTGATCGTCGAACATGAATTCTGCCAGGGCTTTTGCCAGCTCGGTTTTGCCGACGCCGGAGGGGCCGATGAATATGAACGAACCAATTGGCCGGCGAGGGTCCTTCAACCCGGAACGGGCTCGGCGAATGGCATCGGAGATAGAATGGATGGCTTCATCCTGCCCTACGATATGTTCGTGCAGGCGTTCTTCCATATGCAACAGTTTTTGAGCCTCAGTTTCCATCATCTGGCTGAGGGGTATACCGGTCCACATATGGATTACTTCAGCAATATCATTGGTGTCCACGACCTCATCCAATTGGTGATCGGCTTCCCATTTATCGCGCTTTTCGTTAAATTCACTCTCCAGACGCAATTTTTCGGCTTTCTTTTCCGCGGCGCGTTCATAATCCCGTTCCATACCAGCCTGTTCTTCTTCGGCCGACAGGCGATCTATTTCGCTTTTCATAGCCTTTAATTCAGAGGGCAGGGAATAAAGCGCTACGCGCAGCTTGGCAGCCGCCTCGTCCATCAGGTCGATAGCCTTATCTGGTAGACTGCGATCGGTGACGTAACGAGAAGACAAGCGCGCCGCAGCTACCAAGGCATCATCGGAGAAGCGCACTTTATGATGCGCTTCATAGCGATCCCGTAAGCCTTGCAGCATATCGATAGTATCTTCCACACTGGGTTCCTCCACATAAACCGGCGCGAAGCGGCGTTCCAGAGCTGCATCTTTTTCGATGTGCTTGTGGTACTCATCCAACGTGGTGGCGCCTATGCACCGCAGTTCACCACGCGATAGGGCGGGTTTGAGCATATTGGAAGCGTCCATGGCGCCTTGAGCCGCGCCTGCCCCCACCACGGTGTGCAACTCATCGATAAACAGGATGATTTCGCCTTCAGCGCGTTGGATCTCCTCAATGGCGGCTTTCAGCCGCTCCTCGAATTCACCCCGGAAGCGGGAGCCGGCAATCATGGCACCCAAATCCAGAGCTACAACCCGCTTGCCCATCAAGATTTCTGGGATATCGTTATTGCTGATTTTCTGCGCTAATCCCTCTACGATAGCGGTCTTCCCAACCCCAGCCTCGCCGATCAAGACCGGGTTGTTTTTGGTACGCCGTGAAAGGATCTGGATTACGCGCAAAATTTCGACGTCGCGGCCGATGACCGGATCCAGTTTACCCTCCCGCGCCATTTGGGTCAGGTCGCGAGAGTATTTTTCCAGAGTTCGATAGCGGGTTTCAGCCTGTGGATCGGTCACACGCTGGCCTCCACGGATTTGCTGGACGGCCTCGTAAACCCGTTCGCGGGTGACCCCTGCGCCTTCTAGGAGTCGAGCAGCCGGGGTACTTCGCTCGCTCAAAATCGCCAGGAAGATGTGCTCGGTGGATATATATTCATCTTTCAGGCGGTTGGCCTCTTCATTAGCTAAATCGATAATGCGTTTCACGCGGGGGGTAATGAAAATCTGACCGGCACCCCCTCCAAAGATGTTGGCTTTGGGGCTGGTGCGCAAGATGTAATCCAATCGCTCCGTCAGGGCGTTGGCATCCACCTTTAAATATTCTAATATTTGGGTGATAACTCCCTGAGGTTGCTCGATCAGCGCGAGTAGGATATGTTCCGTATCGATCTGGTTATGACCGTAACGCTGGATGATTTCAGCCGATCGCTGAGCGGCCTCCTGGGCACGTTCAGTAAATCGATCAAATCGCATCATATTGGTTTTTTCCTTCCGTATAGCAGGTAAACACCTGCTGACAAACATGCCATTTCAGGTCGTGCATAAAGCTCACATTTGCTAAATTACCTAATGAAATTATAACATCGCCGGGAAAATAGAACACATGCGCGCTGTAAGAAATACATATGAATTCTGTTGGAATTTTCACGCCCGCCTATCTGTTTCGATCAGAAACCTCTCAGCCGTCAGGAATGCTAGCCTCTTAGTCTATACTCCAGCCAATCTACCCATTTCTTCAATAATCTATGCATATTACGTGCCATCTCCAACTATTTTCTAATGCCTTGTTTATCAAATTCATATCTTCAACCTCTATAATGTAGGATGGAGGTTTTATTGGTTGAGAAAATGAGACTTGAGAGAGATTCCCTGACCTGGAGATCTGCAATTCTAAATAAGACGACTAATCAGACACATGGCGTTACGAGAGTTGATTTTCCATCCCATTATTGAAGAATTGAGGCGAGAATATGAAACTTGACCGTTATACTCAAAAATCCCAAGAAGCCATTTTAAGTTCCCAACGCATCGCTGAGGAGTATAACCACCAGACGATTGAACCTGCTCACCTGTTACTAGCTCTGCTACAGCAAGAGGAAGGCGTGGTGCCAGCCATTGTCACCAAGGTGGCAGGGAGTATTCTAGCACTGCGGCAGGAAGTAACCCGAGATCTAGAAGACCGTCCACGTGTGTATGGCGCGAGTGGCGAAGTAGGGTTGGCGCGCCCAAGCACAGAGTTGCTCTCAACTGCCGAGCGTTACGCTAAGGGTATGCAAGACGACTATGTTTCCACGGAACACCTTTTGCTGGCCTTGACCGAGAGCAATGAAAGCAAACGTTTGGCTCAATACGGTCTCACCAAGGATGCTGTCTTGAAAGCCCTTGCCAGCATCCGGGGCACACAGCGGGTTACTTCTCAAACGCCAGAAGAAACTTACCAGGTATTGGAAAAATATGGGCGCGACCTTACCGCCCTGGCTCGCCAGGGCAAGCTTGACCCGGTGATAGGGCGCGACGATGAAATCCGCCGTGTGGTTCAGATTCTCTCACGGCGCACTAAGAACAATCCGGCACTGATCGGTGACCCCGGTGTGGGTAAGACAGCCATCGTGGAGGGTCTGGCCCAGCGTATGGTCAATGGTGACGTGCCCGACGGTCTGAAACGCAAAATTCTGGTGCAGCTGGATATGGGCGCCCTGGTGGCAGGAGCTAAATACCGCGGAGAGTTCGAGGAACGTTTGAAGGCTGTGCTTAAGGAGATCACTGATTCCGCTGGTCAGATCATCCTGTTTGTAGATGAGATGCACACCGTGGTTGGGGCAGGCGCGGCAGAAGGCGCCATAGATGCCGGGAATATGCTCAAGCCCATGCTGGCACGCGGCGAGCTGCACATGATTGGAGCCACTACGGTGGACGAGTATCGTAAGTATGTCGAGAAGGACCCGGCTTTGGAGCGCCGTTTCCAGCCCATCCTGGTGGAGGAACCAAGCGTCGAGGAGACTATCAGCATTTTGCGCGGACTGAAGGATCGCTACGAGGTACACCACGGGGTGCGCATCACTGACCCAGCCGTGATCGCCGCCGCAACCCTTTCTAACCGTTACATCTCCGACCGCCACCTGCCAGACAAGGCCATTGACCTAATCGACGAATCCGCCGCGCGGCTGCGTACCGAGATCGACTCAAAGCCTCAAGCCCTTGACGAGGTCGATCGCCAGATTATGCAGCTGGAAATCGAGCGTCAGGCTTTGCAAAAAGAGAAAGATAAAGCTTCCAAAGAGCGCTTGGCTCGCATCGAGAAAGAGCTGGCCGATCTGAACGAGCGTTCACGGGAATTACATGCTCGCTGGCAGACTGAAAAAGAAGCCATCACCAATTTGCAAAATATCAAAGAGCAAATCGAAGAGACCCGTCTGGAAATCGAAAGAGCTGAGCGTAATGCTGAGTTGGAGAAGGTCGCCCGGCTGCGATACGGAACCTTACGCCAGCTGGAATCCCAACTGGCCGAAAGTGAGGCCAAACTGAAAGGGTTGCAAGCCCAGGGCGCCCTGCTCAAAGAAGAAGTGGATGCCGAAGAGATCGCTCAGGTGGTTTCCCGTTGGACGGGCATTCCGGTTTCGCGCCTGCTGGAGGGTGAGACCGAAAAGCTGGTGCACATGGAGACTCGTTTGCATCAGCGTTTGGTTGGACAGGACGATGGAGTGCGGGCTGTATCCAACGCAGTGCGACGTGCGCGCGCCGGCTTGCAGGATCCTAACCGGCCAATTGGCTCCTTCATTTTCCTTGGCCCCACCGGTGTGGGAAAAACCGAACTGGCACGCGCTTTGGCCGAATTCCTCTTCGATGACGAGCGCGCTATGGTCCGTATTGATATGAGCGAATACCAGGAGAAGCATACGGTTTCACGCCTGGTTGGAGCTCCGCCGGGCTATGTTGGCTATGAGGAAGGCGGCCAACTGACCGAAGCAGTACGCCGGCGACCATACAGTGTGGTGCTGTTCGATGAAATCGAGAAGGCACACCCGGAAGTCTTTAACATCATGCTGCAACTACTCGACGACGGGCGCCTGACCGATGGGCACGGACGGACGGTGGACTTCCGCAATACGGTGGTTATCATGACCAGTAATCTGGGGAACCAATTGTGGGAGGGCGGCCATCAGGTGACCCGTGATGAAATCCTGCAGGTCTTACAATCACACTTCCGGCCTGAGTT
>Ga0315538_1001177_pt1 | contig 15881 bp, 15 predicted proteins | sample SalMarSW160230MG_2_FD_203834 | JGI IMG/M metagenome (GOLD analysis project Ga0315538, IMG submission 203834) | Salt marsh sediment microbial communities from the Plum Island Ecosystem LTER, Massachusetts, United States - Salt Marsh Sediment SW1601-230 ...
ATATCAAGGGAGGCGGGGATCCTTTGCGAGATATCCCTTAAAACATCAAGCGCCTTCCGGTTGCTTGCCACCCCTCCGGGTAATAGACCGGATGAGGTCTCCAGCTCCTTAATCTTTTGCTTCATCTGAAGAACAGGGAATTTGACATTTGTAACTTCCGGAAACGCCTGTCTGAAAAACCCGGTTATCTTCTGTTCTCCTGCTTCGCATCTCTTATTAAGAAAATAGTAATCGACCCCCAGATTAACAAAAATGAATATAAACAAGACCCCGAGGAGGATCATTGCCTTCTTAATCTCATTTATGGGGCCGAGATAACTCTTCTTTAGCCCAAATTCGCCTTTCCTGAGATTAAAGCCCCGCCCCTTTTTGCCGTCCCTGAGGGCAAGGGCAAGGGCGCCGTCCATAAGTGCCGGATTCCAGGCCCGGCCGATGCTGAAATCCATATCAACATCTTTATCCCTGCGTATGTTGACCTCTTGAGCGGGCCTGTCAAGGAAACCGCCAAGGATTTCTCCTGTCCGGGAATAGAGCATCCCAAGGCCGGAAAAGAATACCTTTTCAAGATTGATCTCCCTTTTGGTCTGAGCGCCAAAGGAATGTATGGTTTTTCTGACTGATTCGCAAAACAGCCCCAGCCGGGATTCAACCTCCTGGACGGCAGACCCGTCACCCGGGCCGATCTCACCGTGATCATGGGAAAAGGGAAAGGGTATTGTTCCACCATTATAAGCAAAGCTGCGGATAAGGTTGATCCTGTGGTTGAGAAAGAGGATCATGCTGTTCCTGTTGAAGCCGATATCCAGAAACAGCCCGTTCCCGGGGGTGTCTTCCTGATTCAGGAGCCAGAGTGCGGTAGGAACGGGAGATACATCAATAATGTCCGGCTCGATCCCAAAATCATTAAGGACTTCGAGATATCTTGAGACATAGGTCTTTTCCGTGGATACAGCAAGGATTTCACTCTGTTCGGAACTTTCTATAACATTAAAATCAATTATCATGTCCTGGATAGGAAAAGGGGACACTGTTTCGATCTCAAAAGGCAGGGTCTGATCTATCTTTTTATAATCCTTAAAGGGCATCCCCAGGTTTCTATAGGACATATAACCTCCGGGGATGGAGGCAAAGCAGTTGTCACTTTTAAGGTCCATCTCCCTGGAAATCTCCAGGAGCGCTTTATCAATGCCCTTGCCCTCTTCAATCTTGACCCGGAAGCAGGATGTAACCTGATACCCCTTTAGCCCGCTTATAACCCGGACCGCGGCAATATAATCTTCTCTTATGTCAAGCCCTAAAATCTTTCCAGGCATCCTGTTTTTCCTGTTGGTCTTATGAATTGAAAACTGTACCTAAAAGAGCAAGCAAATTCAACAAACTAAAGCGATTTCCATGATAAAACCCTGATCGTCGCCCCATCCCTTAGGATCTCTCCTTTTATACCTCTGGTTATAGAATCTTTAAATGCTATTGATGTAATCTCAAAAAAGCTGCTCCTTGTGGTAATCAGGCTGTTATGGATGATATCTTCATTTGTTCCAAGGGCGTTTTTATACCAGTCGGCGCTGTTTAAATCATTATCTTCGTCCTCACGATAGGCGATGATCTCTTCCACCATCTGCTGGTCCATGTCATCGGAAAGGATTTTTAATATCATGGGATCGGCCGTGTTTATATTGACCCTGCCCTCTCCATGAACCGTCAGATAATCATTTATGCCGGGGCCTCCATCCACGCCGTAATAAAGCTCCCGGGTTATCCCTTTTATCAACAGCAGATCATCAAGAGATTCCAGTGGATAGTTCCTGCATGCATAGGGGGGATCAAAGGACCGGTAATAGGGATCCTCGGCCCCGAACCTTGTAACTTCGTCGTCCTTGTCGATCCAGTCTTTAATTGCATCCGTGATATCTTCGGCTTCATCCGCGTCCATATTGAATCCCTCGGAGGTCAATAGTCTTATCAGAAGTCCTTTCTGGTTGGTGTCATAATTTCCGTCCGGCCCGACAAGATTGTTGATCTGAATCTTTCCCGCGAGGTCGGAAATCTCCACTGAAAAAAGACCCTCCTCAAAAAGTTGGGCAGAGTATACAGAGTAATCTTCAGAATCAGCCCATGTATCATGCAGGGTGTCGGTTTCCTTGCCATCTTCGCGGATAACGGCAAGTGCGCAGTTGAACCCCGACCTTGCAACATACTCTAACTTGATGCCGTCATTCAGGTTTGCGGCCGCGTAAAGCTCCGACATCATGGATTTGTTGAATTGGAGGGTGAGTATGACAATAATGCCGATTATGGCGACGGCAATAATAATCGCCACCCCCCTGTTATCCCTAAGATGTTTTTTCATACCTGTTACTCGCCATAGGAAGTGACACGGAGGTCATAAATCTTATAACCGATTCAGCATCAGCACCATGTGTAAATTCCAGTTTTATGGAGACCATAACCGGCAGTCTGTTTCTAAACCGGTCACCGGATGAATCCCAATTATGGTAAGACTCTCCGTTTTCATCAAAGTAAATAAATTTTAGAGAATGAAGGCCCTCGCAAAGAATCAGGCCGCCGGTTTCTTCCCCGGGGGGCTCTTTAAATTCATGGGTGTCGGATCTATAAAGGGTAAAGCTCTCGTCCTGGCTTTCCTTTATATAATAAGATATAAAGGCATTGCCCGGCATATTATCCTCTTTGAAAGCAAGGTGCTCATGGCAAAAAAACCGCAAAGAATCGGCATCTCGGCCGTTTATGTCTTCGTCCTCCCCTAAAAAGCCGGTTTCTTGGATCCATTCATCTTTATCCTCATCTTCATTTACCCATGAAGGGATATATGCCGTTTTGATGTCCCTGGTAATCCTTTCCATGGCGACTCGCGCCATCCTGTATATCTCGGCTTCCGACTCGGTGTATTCAATATTTCGGAATGTAGCGGTATATGAGGGGTATAACACGGATACAATCGCGGCGAATATGGCTATGGAAACCAGGATCTCCAGGAGGGTAAAACCGTGGAGCTTCCCTTTGTATAACTTCATGAAAGATTTCATTTCAAATAATGGCATCCGGGAAACAACCCTATGACACGAAATGATAGAGCCTGAGGCTATATTGATATTGTCTGCCTTCACCCCAGTATACAGTAAGGTCGACCTGTTTGAGGTAATCGGTAAATTCTTCCTCGTCGGTAAATATTACATCCCGTACATCCATTTCCCAGGAATAGTCGGGGAAATCATTCCCGAAATCACCTGAGTCGTATATAAGCTCGTCTTCTGTCTTTGTCTCTATCTCGGCCATTTTGCTCTGGGCAAGGAGGGCGGCCGTTGTGCTGAACTTTGCTTCACCGGCAATGGAGATGCTCTGTGATTGTGATGCCAGCAGTGCAGTCAAGGCAATGGCAATGATAGACATCGCTACCATCACCTCCAGGAGGGTGAATCCGGGGTTTCTATTATTCATAAAGGCATTCATTAAAGAGACCTTACTAAATCTCTCCATCTAAATCCTCAAAATCAACGTAATCTTCCATCAACTCCACCTTGCCAAGAAAAGGCCGCAGAACAAAGGTAAATTTCCTGCCGTCCTTTGAGCCCAGATGAATAATTGACGGCCTGATATACCCCTCCCTGGTGAACCGAATGCTGGCTATTCCGGATGTTTTTTCCCCTTCGTCCCTAAAAAGGATATCGATTATTCTCACTTCTTCCGGGAAAGTATAGGCCCTTTCCTGTATGTCTTCTCGTTCCTCCACATCTGTTACAGCAGGCTCGATCCACAATCTATTCGAATCAATATCAAGGGAGAGATAATAATCAATGTTGTCCCGGATAGCCATATTCCTCAGCTCGGTTATGTACCCAATCATTTTGCGTGAAGAATTCTTCAAGCTATCCTTAAAAACGGAGTCTCCGATACGGGGTATGGTCAGTGACAGGAACATGCCTAACAGGAGAATCACCATGGTCAACTCAATAAGGGTAAATCCCCCTGAGCCGGCATTCCTCCTTTGCATGCCGCAGGAACTACTCCGTTTCCCAGTTATAAATATCCGCATCCTTGCCTTCTCCGCCCTGGGCCCCGTCGTCGCCATAGGACATTATATCAAAATCACCATGCAAGCCAGGTGAGAGGTAGACATAATCGTTTCCCCACGGGTCCTTGGGCACATAGCTCTTTTCCAGATAACCGCCCTCACGCCATTTCCTGGGTAGCCTGCCTACTGTGGGGGGTTCAATAAGGGCTTCAAGTCCCTGTTCCGTAGTGGGATAACTGCCGTTATCCAGTTTATAAAGCTCCAGGGCGGTTTCCAGGGTCTCTATCTGAACCCTGGCCTGAGTACGCTGCGCTTGCTCGGCCCGTCCCGTCACCTTGACGGCCACATAACTGGCAAGTATCCCCAATATGATAATAACAACCATTATCTCGATGAGAGTAAAACCACGTTCATTCTGCCTGTCTTTAGGCATTGTATTTCCTCCTGAATCTTGGTTCATCCGGTTAATGAACACATAAAGAAGTAAATGAGGGTCCAAGGGATCAAGTATACTAATAAAGTCTATTAGGCTGAAGGCTGTTAGATTTTAGCTTTTAGCTTTTAACCATATTCCCTAACCCTTAATCCCTAAACCCTATTTGCTATTAACCATTTAACTATTTAACGAATCGACTATTTAACCATTATGCTATGAACTATGCTTGCCCCGTTAAATGCCTTTTAATTCATATTTAACTAGGGAGCTGTGAGCTGATTTCGCTCTGCGCTATGCTCTTTGCGCCTTGCGCCTTGAAGCTTATGCCCCGTGCCTTTCCAAAATCCCGCTGATTCCTGGGGGGTCCCCTATCTTTATCAATGCACTATCTGGCTCATCTCAAGTATGGGCAGTAATATGGAAAAGGCTATAAAACCGACAATGACCGCCATAATCAGGATCATAACGGGTTCCAACATAGAGGTCATAGCCGACACTTGAGATTCGACCTCCTGTTCATAGATGTCCGCTATCTTATTAAGCATGTTTTCCATATCCCCGCTCTGCTCGCCCACATTTATCATCTGGATCACAACAGGCGGAAACCACTTGCTCTTGGCAAGGGGGGTGGCCAGGGATTTTCCCTCCTGAACCTCGTCCATGGCAATGTCGATATCATCCGCAATCAGCCTGTTATTAACGATATTGCGTACGATTTGAAGCGCTGACATCAGGTGCACACCGCTTTGCGTGAGGCTGCCGAGGGTCCTGCCGAATCTGGCCATAGCCATCTTTATGTTAATCATTCCCAGCACAGGTGCGTTAAGCTTGATCCTGTCCCAGGTGTAACCGCCCCTGGGCGTATTCTTAAACCTGCGTGCCGCGATAACAGCAACGATAAAAAGGAGTATAATCACCCACCAGAAGGATTTTAAAAAACCACTTGCGCCGATGACCATCAGCGTGGGAAGGGGAAGGGCGCGTTCCATGTCGCTGAAGACATCCACAAATTTCGGCACCACGAAGGTAACCAGCAGCATAAGGGCCAGTGCCCCGATAATGGTCATGATAACCGGATATACCATAGCCGCCCTCAGGCGACCCTTCAGGGCCTCCTGGTTTTCGCTGAAGTCCGCGAGTCGTTCCAGTACAAGGTCGAGGGAGCCGGAGGCCTCTCCTGCCCTCACCATGTTGACATAGACCTGAGAAAATTGCCTGGGATGTTGAGACAGGGCGAAGGCAAGACTGTTCCCCTCGTTAACCGACTCCTTGATATGGGCCAGGATCTTTTTCAATAAAGGATTGGTTATCTGGGCTATCAAGGCCTCCAAGGATGAAACAAGGGATATCCCCGCACTCATCAAGGTGGCTAACTGCCTGGTCACGGCGGACAGCTCAACCGGTTTGACCCTCCTTAAAACAGACGACACCTGGATCTGTCCGGTGGGTATTCTCCTGGCTCTGGCCGAGGTCTCCTCTATCTCAACGGGATAGATATCCGAGTCCCTCAACTTATGACGTGCCGCCATAGCACTGTCCGCGTCAATTATACCTTTGAGCCGCTTCCCGGCCCGGTTCAGTGCTGTGTATTCATAAACCGGCATAACATATATGATATATTATTATTTTCACAAAAGGCAAGCCCCCTCGCATCCCAAATCCACCCCCTAATTTCTGTATCACCAAGGAGATAAGCTATCCCCCTATCTCTCCTTGATTGCAAACCGGAATTAGTGTAATAGAGTAGGTTCATCCGGTTAATGAGTACGCTAGTTAATGTTATCTGAGTATTTTGCGCTATATGGGCTATGGGGTTCTCTTTTAAGCGGCGAACTCGTTTATGTGCAATGACCCTGCACAAAACGAAATGAAAATATCATGACTGGATAAAGGTATGGCTGATATGCGGTCACACCTGTGACCTTATGCAAGGCCGGAGGTGTGACACCAGGGCGAAGGAGTGTTCCTTTTTGTAGTGACTATCGGGAGGGCGCTGTTATTTCAGGAGGTTACGGGTGGGGGACCCCCTGGCTCCTGTGCCGGAGGCACGGGAGAACAGCGGAGGGGGTAGGCATCCCACGACCGTAACCCCTTGAAATGACCAGCCAGGGAGATTCGGAACGAAGAAAAGAGACAGCCCTTCGGTCACGATGCTTTTTGGATCATCCTGGAAATGCAATAATGCACACAATGTTACATGGAGAAAGGTCAATACAAAAAATTCAAGAGGAGGTTGATACATGAGAAAGATCGAGAGGGCTATTGTAAGCGTTACCGATAAGACAGGCGTGGTTGATTTCGCAAAAAAACTTTCAGGCTTTGGCGTGGAGATACTGTCCACCGGCGGCACGGCAAAGGCCTTGAGGGAAGGAGGGGTCCCGGTCACCGACATCTCGGATTACACCGGGTTTCCGGAGATGCTGGACGGCAGGGTAAAGACACTTCACCCGAAGGTGCACGGCGGACTACTGGGCCTTAGAGACAACCTGGAACATGTCAGGACAATGGCTGAACACGGTATAAAAAATATAGATATGCTGGTGGTTAACCTGTATCAATTTGAGAAGACCGTGGCCAAAGAAGGTGTAACCCTGGAAGAGGCTATTGAGAACATTGACATAGGCGGGCCGGCCATGCTTCGTTCTTCCGCAAAGAATTTCAAGGATGTGACGGTTGTATCGGATCCCTCGGATTATGATAAGGTATTAAAGGAGATGCAGGAAAATAGGGGCGCGACTTTGCCGGAGACCAGATTTGGCCTGGCAAAGAAGGTATTTAAACTCACCCACCAGTATGACGGGGCTATCAGTCGATATCTGGAGGAGGTGAATCTTTAGAAAGACCTTGGGACACTTTCCTTACACACAAAATCCGGGAGAGACGCTCAGGCGATGGATCTGGGTGGTAATATTCGCCATTGCCTTCGCCTGGGTGGAGAGCGCTGTTGTTGTCTATCTCAGGGAGATATTCTACCAGGGGTCGTTTTATTTTCCCATAGTGGTCGACTGGGAGAAGGGTAAATATGCGGCCCACTACCTGGCGCCTGTTGAGATCGGGCGGGAGGTCTCCACAATTATCATGCTTGTGGCGGTAGCCTGGGCCTCGGGAAAGAATCCATGGCAGAGATTCAGCCTTTTCATGATCGCCTTTGGGATATGGGATATATTCTACTACATATGGCTATGGGTAATGATCGGCTGGCCCGAGGGCCTTATGACATGGGACGTACTTTTCCTGATACCCCTCCCGTGGATCGGTCCTGTAATAACCCCTGTCCTTATCGCCCTGGCCATGACTGCGGCAGGGTCTCTTATTGTCTATTACGATGAGAAAGGTATCAGATTCAGCTTTTACTGGTATGACTGGGTAATTGTGCTGGGCTGCGGCATCCTGATGATCGTGGCCTTCTGCTGGGACTGGAAAAACATTATACGACTGCCGGACGGGATCGAACGAAGCGGCATCCCCAATCCCTTCCTATGGGAACTGTACCTGCCGGCCTATTTCCTTTCGGTGATATACTTTAGCGTGAGATTAGTACAGAATATCGCGGCCAATAAGGAAGAAGATAATCCATAAACATCCCTGCCGGAAATATAGTAGATTTATGACATTTTTCTTGACCCCAAAAGGGGTTTTTGTTAGACAATCCCCCTCTTATTGAGATATAATTACACAAATTCCCCGGTAGCTCAGCAGGTAGAGCGGGTGGCTGTTAACCACTTGGTCGGCAGTTCGAGTCTGTCCCGGGGAGCCAGAAATTAAGAAAGGGGGTGGTAGGCCCCCTTTTTAATTTCTGATTCTCGGTTACAGCGAGAACCGATCGTGAGCTTGTCCTGAGTCCGCCGTATGGCGGACGAAGGAAGTCCGTCCCTATGATGTTCTTTCTTCGAGGTAAGAAGTTTCTTTTGGATAACTGGTATGTCTACATAATTGGTAAGAGAGGTAAGCTATATGTTGGCATAACCACAGACATGGAAAACCGGATGCGACAACATGGTGTGACAAAGCCTTTATATCATGAAGGGCCAATGCAAAAAGCCGAAGCGCTTAAAAGAGAGAGAAATTTAAAAGGCTGGAGTCGGAAAAAGAAGCTTTTGTTAATTTCAGGAGCCTCCTTATAACCCATGTGAGTTTACCCTCCTTCGGCAGGCTCAGGACAAGTTCCCGCAGCCGAAGGTAGTCCGTCCCTGAGGATTGCCTTAAGCAGTGAGTTCCAAGCGGACGCAAAGCATTCTGCTTTTCACTATTCATAAAAAGCTAACAGGTAAACATTTAAAGCCTAAATTGTTTACTAAGGTAAACGAAACCCGGTTGACAAATGTTCCAGAAGATTTTGGGGAAGTAATCAAATCTATTACAGATTTTCTTGGGCCTGTGGCTAAAACACAGGCAGCGAAAAACCCTTCAAAGCAACCTGGAAAGTCCTAGGTCCATGGTGATATCTCAACGTCATGGAGCCTGCGGATATTGGCACATTGTAAATGGTGTGTAAATGGCATAAATATTTTATACTATTTCACTGAATTCCTTTTATCAATAGAAACTTAATAACTTAACAGCGTCCCGCTTTCATTGATTTGAGGGCTTTGACCAACAGTGTCAAATTCTGGGACGTTTAAGGATTGGGCTTGATCTTACCGGGAAGACTGAAAATTGAGGAAAATTGAGTAGACTTATTCGCTTGTCCCGATTTCTATTTTTTTCAAAATTCCTGATACTCTACGTCTACATAAAGCCAGTTATCGGAATCAGGAAGCTGGGAGGTTGAATAGTCGAAGGTGTATTCAAGGGGCTTCGGCGGCCCTGTTGCTTTAGGCGGCGGCCTGGTCTTTATATCCCAAAGATTTAAATGTTTGAAAAGTCAAGAAGATTTGTTACCCTAGGATTAATCCAGGCGAAATAAAAGTTTCACTATATATTGGGGTCGTTTTTGAGGTTAAAAAAGTCTAGGTTTCGTACCAAAAGTGAATGAAATCATTATCCTTATTTATTTTCTACTACATTATCAAGTCTTTAATTTTGACAAAGTTTAAGCTACACAAATTATGTGACACTTCTTATCGTAGTCTAAACTTTGGAGACACTGAATTTTGTTTAGACTACAAAACGAAGTATTTAATAGGACAGGATTCAGATATTATTAAAATTCATCTGATTTATAGATACACAATATGAATAGAATTTCATTCTAGATATTTATAGCGGTAAGTCTCCTCTTATGCTGGGTCTATATAGCCACTTATCGAAAGCTGGGATCTGGGAAGTGGAATAGTCTAAGGTGTATTCGATTATCTTTGGCGGCCCCGCGGCTTTGGGCGACGGCCTGGCCTTTATATCCCAAAGATTTAAATGTTTGAGGATCTTCTTTATGACCTCCTCGTTCTCTATCAGACTGATTACCTTCATCTCGCCGGAACATATTGGGCAAGTCAGCGTGTTAACTTTCCCGGATCAGGTCCGCTACAGGCTCCTATCTTTTGTATAAGTCGAGCCCAATTTTTCCTGTATTCCTTTGATGAACCATCAGGTTCCAGAATTGAGGGGATGGAATCATCCTTGTTTTGTTTTTCCCTCATTCGTCCACCACCAGGATTCTCTTGTCGCGTATATCAGGACGAGAAAGCAAGGGGGGAACATCCTTAGAAATCTTTCTGCTTTTCCAGGGTGACGGTAAACCAGAAACGACTCCCTTTGCCGGGTTGGCTCTCTCCACCGATTTGACCACCCATCAGCTCGACTAATCGCTTGGAGATGGATAAACCCAAGCCGATACCTCCATACTTGCGGGTGTGGGAGCCATCTGCCTGGGTGAAGCTATCAAAGATTTTCTTATGCTTATCTTTAGGTATGCCTACTCCAGTATCTGTAACGGAGAAAAGAAGTGTTGCCTTATCCTCAGTTTCCTTCTGTAGCTCCACCCCAATTACCACCTCTCCTTTTTCAGTGAACTTAACGGCATTTCCTCCCAGGTTCATCAAAATCTGGCGCAACCTGACAGAATCACCCCGTAGAAACAGTGGAACTGCATGGTGGATCAAACAGGCTAATTCTATTCCCTTGTCAGAAGCTCGGGGTGCTAAGATATCAGTCACGCCTTCGACAGTAGCACGTAAATCAAAATTGACACTCTCAAGTTCCGCTCGTCCCGCCTCGATCTTTGAAAGATCCAAAATGTCATCTAATAGCCCCAAGAGTAAAGAGGAGTTTTCCTTGACTATGTTCAAATACTCTCGTTGCTTATCGGTTAAAGGAGTATCTAAGGTTAAGCCTGTCATACCGATAATGCCGTTCATGGGGGTGCGATACTCGTGGCTCATATTGGCCAGAAATTCGCTTTTCATCCGATTGGCCTCCTCCGCCTGTTCCTTGGCGTATCTCAGCATCTCCTCCGCCCGCTTGCGCTCGGTGATGTCCCTGATAATCCCAGTGACTGCTATCACTCTTTCTTTATCATCCTTGACAGGATTTAAGTGGGTACTGTTATAAAATTCACGACCTTGGACAAGCATCTTTTCTTCAAAAATCATGTTCTTGCCAGTATCAAATACATTTTTAATATTTTTCGAGAATTGGACTGCAGTTTCTTCCGGGAATATTGTAAATATTGACGTGCCGATCATCTCTTGAGGAGACTTCTTGGAAATGTCTGCCGCGGTCTTATTTATACATAACAATTTGTAGTCCTTATCTAACATGAATATCTGGTCAGTTGAATTTTCAACAATACTCCTGAATTTCTCTTCGCTTTCTCTTGTTTGCTCTTCCGCCTGTTTGCGCTCGTTTATTTCTGCCTGTAATGCTTCGTTGGCTTTGGCTAGTTCCCTGGTCCGTTCCTGAACTCGGATTTCTAACTCGTCGTACGCCTTGTGTAATGCTTCCTCCACCTGTTTTCTTTTAAAAAAACCCGGTATCTCGTATTTGATAACCTTTTTGGCTAATTTCGGCTCTCTTTTCAAATATTCTTTGATGTAGAGTTCTATCTTGGAGGGATTTGCCATTATAAACCTACATGCATCATCACCTTTGGCTTTGCATAGTATTTCCGATGCTACTAAGGTTACGCCGAAACTCTCCTCGCACCAACCGGAGGAATAACCTGCGTTCATCACACAGACCGGGAGATCGCTTTTCTTTCCGGACTTTATCCAAGCGTCAGACTCAAACGAAAATGGATGGTCGTATATAAGATAATAATTTTCATCTGGAGAGGGCTTTGATTCGGGGAATATATCGACAAACGCCCACCCGGAGTGGGAAAAATGGGGTGGTCCAGCCGAAAGTTTTTCGATGGGGTCTATCAGCTTCATTTTTTTATGAAAGTTCTTGGCGTCTGCTTTGCCAATAGCATGGGCTATGTCAAAAAGAAGGCTCCGGGCAACATTGAGCGCCTCTTCTTCTCCCTTGTCTTTATATAAGTTCTTCAGCGTCTCAAAGAAGTCAACCGACATGGAGGCGGCTCTTATCAATATATAGCGCTGGTCAAATATCTCAATAGTGCCCTTTGACGGATCTTCCTTCTTTTTCTTGAAATATTTACTTACATACTCATGCGCTTTCTGAAATATCGGCTCAAATTGTTTTGGAACCTTTACCGAAGTTAGCATGATTTACCCCCCCTAATAAGCTCATCTTCTTTGGTCCAGCTTAAATCCGTCAAGTTGTTGAGTTGATATCATAGTTCAATACTATTATAGTATTGATTTATTTGCTATTAGATTTTGTAGTCTATAATATCGACGAAGTTTAGAATACACAAATAAACCTTTACTTTTTTCAGACTCTGAAAACGGAAGGATACTTGCCATATCTTAAAGCAAGCATGGTCCTCACTTATTTACGACTTGATTTCCTAACCTATAATTCCGCTAAAGTTTAGACTACTCAAATAAATAGAAAACCCCACCTCTCTATCTTGAGAAATGGGGTCTTGGACTTTTAATCATGGCTACCCTCTGTGATTGGTTAACAGATGGCTGATTCCGGGCCAAGCCTCACAGATTGATGCGATTTTGTCAAGGTTGATAAAGGCATCGGGGTCAGATCTTGAATATTGACAAATCAATCTGTCAGGAATGAAGGTTTGACCCTCTTGTTGCCATTTCTTATCGTAGTATAAAATTTTGAGGCATTGAATTTTGTTTAGACTATCAAATGAAATGTTTAATAACCCTGAATCATTAACGATAAATAGGGGACGTGGTTGACTATATTGACAAGAGAAACTTAGTCAATCTAGTCAACCACGTCCCCCAATTTTCATTCGATGAGCGAAGCCACAGCTATCTGGGATACGTGCTTCGCGTTGACGGAATAATCGGGGATGAACCCGATGAATTCCAGATCGCTGTTGGGAAGTCTGCACAAGCGAAGCATCGTTTCCGCGCTGGCATAGAGGCGAGGGGTCTGGCGGTTCCCGTCCCTGATTCGCGACTTGAGACAGCGGGGTTTTACAAAGTGAGCGGTTTGAAGATACTGAAGGATGCCGGGGATGAACCCCCCGCTGGTCCGCCGTTTCATGGTGTGCCTCCTGACCTGGAGACTTACCGCAGCCGGGGCCATCGGCGTTTAGACGCCCGAACCTATGACGCCAAATGCGCGACTTGCATCTGGGGTTGCCGTATGCCGCTGGAGATGATCATCGACCATTGGAATCCGTCCAAGAAACGTTACCGGTTCGAAACCTTCTGCTACGGCCCGAAAAGCTGCTCCTTTTACCGGGCCGGACCGACACGCAAGGTGCCGGGGCGCAAAGATATGTCGTACACAGAAGAGGACTGGGTTGACAAGGATGCTACGTCGCATCGAGGACCGGATGACTGAGAGAGATCAAAGGACTTGAATATGGCTTTTCGCTTTTGGCGGAGAATCAGGATCGCGCCGGGAGTGACCCTGAACCTGAGACGGTCGGGCGGCTCTCTGGTGCGGGCAGGAAGGTAAGATTCGGGAAGGTGTGGTCAAAGAAAATTTCCTTGACACTGTTATCGGCCTTCCGGTGAAAAACCGCGGGTCAAATCTTTATTATTGACAAATGATAGTTTAAGCTTCTTTTTCTGGTAAGTGAAATAATGAAAAGTCAAGATTAAAGATTTGACCCTCATACAGAACTTATAGACATCCCCCTTCTCCACGGCAGGTGAGACCCACCACACAATATCCTGCGGCTAGATATAGATTGACATACAATGAGAAATTCTCTATACTCCATTCATCAAAAAGCGAGTTCTTATCAACAATCAATGCTAAACTCGCCTTACCAATTTCGGCGTAAAGTGTCTCTAATTTTTAAGACCTGTATGTCTCATTTCTGTTGAAGAGATACAAATAGGTAATGACTTTTGTAAAAGCGGGATTAATTTTCCCTGTCCGCTCGGAGGTGATATATGAATAGGAAAAGTACTTGGGCAGTGGTGCTTGTTCTTTTATCGGCATTTGTAGCGATTCCGGCAGGCACACTCTATGCTCCGACAATACCGTTGCACGCTGTAGAACTTGAAGCTCCAAGCTGGATCGTTACGGCCTTGCCGATGGGGCTTCCATCGATTATTGGATTGATAATCTTGCTGCCCTTAGGAATCCTTGCAGATAGAACAGGCAGGAGAAAGGAACTTATTCTAGCAGCTATGGCCGTTACCGTGGTCGCAAATCTCGGGCTTGCGCTCAGCAAATCATGGGTCACCCTTTCAATATGGAGGATATTCTCCGGCTTGCCGTTTTCATTCATGTCTGTCTATGTCGTTCTTGTATCCTTTATGTTTTCCGAGCAGAGACGTGGAAGCGCCGTAGCGCTCGCTACGGGAAGCGCTATGCTTGGAATGGGCGGTTCTCAGGCTTTGAGTGGATATCTTGTCAAAGTTTTGGGAGGATCTGTCGGGCTTTACTATCTTGCAGCAGCCCTGGCTGTGCTGGCTATTCTATTTTTACTCCCGGCTAAGATTCCGGTAATAAAGAGTCCAACAGGAATTTCACGAAAGGATATTAGAGGAGTTATAGGCCACAGAGCCATACTATATACCGGAATAACGTTGATGATTTATCTGATAGGATGGCAGGCGATATACGGATCGTTCTCATATGTGCTTGTGGACTTCTTGAAGACCCCTGTTGAGTTGCAGTCCGTTTTCTTTGCAGTTGTTTCAGTAATGCTCGGGCTTGGTACCTTTATATGGGGACCTGTTATTGACAAATTTGGCGCAAAAAAGACGCTGTTTATCGCACTTTTGATATCAGCGGTGGCAACTTCCACAATGCTTCCCCTGCTGAATAGCATGTGGGCGTATGTGCTTCTCTTCTGGCTGGCAACACTCGGAGGAGTCTGTGGCGCTCCAGGTGCATCTTTTGTTGCCACAAAAAGCGTCAAACCGGAATTGGCCACAATTGGAATTAATATGATGTTTATGTTTGTGATGCTGCCGGGAATCATAGGGGGATTCCTTGCCGGGCCTCTGATAGCAGGTATCGGGCTGTTTGGAATGATACTGGTCGCAGCGATCTTAGAGCTCATCGGAGCCGGAATGTTGTTTGGAATTCCTGATATGTAATATCGTGAATCAAGGGACGTCTATAAAATTATAGGTTGATGTTGATGGGTAAAGTCAACAATCCAAGAAACTTTTAAGCTTATAGACGTCCCTATTCTCCACTGACCAAACACCTTGTAATCATTATTTATCGGCTTTTGCCATTGTCATGGTGTATTCGGATGTAAACATCAGGTTCGTGAAAATTATAGGCTTGGCAGGATCATTTACTCTCTTGAAATTGAGCGGGCAATGCCACAATCCTCCTACAAGATGAACGACCGTGGAAGTTGTGAAGACAAACTTTTCCAGGTGGTCTTCATCATCACCTAAAGACAGTTCGACTTCACCCCCCAGGTCTAACATGTTGGTAGCATCTCCACCGATGAACATGAGAAACTCGTCCCAGTCATGTACATGAGGTTGTGGCGCCATTAAAAAGGCTTCTGTTATCGGCACCCAGCTTAATGTAAAGGGAGGATGGCCGGAAGCTCCACCCTCATCCTTTCTTAGACCGAGAACCGGTTTTGTGACCTCGGCATGGAAGTCGGTAGGATATGACTTATGCCACAGGTCCCTTATGATATATTTTTCATATTTTGATTGTTCCATTTGGTTCCTCCTTTTATTATTACCGGTGAGATGCATATACATCAGCAGCAGGGTGAGTAACCGTGGATTTATAACCTGTGAATCAAGCGCTGACCTTCCTCTTGTAAAATAGGATCATTAAGTTATCTCATGATCATATTTGTAGATTAATTATACTATAAATAACTTAATAAAGGAAATCATATATAGGTACTGAAAATAGTTCCAATACCTATTAATCGGGTATTTTACCTACTTCTGCATTGGTGAAGAATAAGGGACGTACTTCGAATTATCGATTAAT
>Ga0315538_1001179_pt1 | contig 15868 bp, 8 predicted proteins | sample SalMarSW160230MG_2_FD_203834 | JGI IMG/M metagenome (GOLD analysis project Ga0315538, IMG submission 203834) | Salt marsh sediment microbial communities from the Plum Island Ecosystem LTER, Massachusetts, United States - Salt Marsh Sediment SW1601-230 ...
CCGCTTTCGTCGGGCTTTTTGTGTAAAACAGATTTTTTTATAATCGGAAAATATTTTTTTGATGGCGGCGGCGAAAAGGAAGAATAAAGCCCTCCTCAAGCAGGCGCCATCGTCAGGGTATGTTTCGCTTTCAGCAAAACACCCCGCCAAACATCCCCCGACCACCCAAGCCGTCGCAGTCGGGCGGCTTCAACCCCGATAAATCGGGGTTTCCGCTTCGCCCTTTGTGCGCCAGCTTTCCCCTAAAGAGGAAGCAGATACCTGTATCAAATATTCATCAAACACTTCTGTCTTTTTTTCAAAAAGCCAGAACAGTCCGCAACACCAAAAGACATTCGCCTATGGCGAAAGACTTTTGCCCTTCAGGTTCGCGTTGCTTTGATGAATATTTAGATTGTTATAAAAATGCAAATGTTGTATAATGTGGGAAAATGTTGGCTAATCTATTATATTAAAACCAGAGGCATTATTATGTTACTTAAAGGATACTTAACAGTAGAGCAGGTTGCAAAGCAACTTGGATTATCTGAATACCGAGTGCGTGAGCTTATTCGGGAGAAACATATTCGTGCAACTAAAATTGGACAGTGGCGAGTGAAGCCGGAGGACTTAGAAAAATTTATAGAATCAAGGACGAATAAATAAGATGCTAAAAAAGTTTATTGAGATTAAAAATATTGGTAAATTTAACGATTGTAGGGCTTCGGGAGATGTTGAGTTAAAGAAGCTGAATGTTATCTGTGCAGAAAACGGAAGAGGTAAGACCACTCTTTGCGATATTCTACGTTCCCTAAAAACAGGAAAACCGGAATATATTATTGGCAGGAAAACACTAGGTAATGCAGATCCACAGAGCGCAAATATTAGATTCGAAAACGCGAATGTAATTTTTAATGATGGGGTTTGGAATAATTCTTTTCAGGATATTGATATTTATGATTCAACTTTTGTGCATGAAAATGTTTATGCAGGAGATCACATTGATCACGAGCATAAAAAGAATCTGTATAAAGTTATTGTTGGGGCGAAGGGAGTTGAATTAGCCCTTAAGATTAATGAGCTCGATGGAAAAATAAGAGAAGTAAATCGGGAAATATCTACTAACAAATCATCAATCCAAAGGATTATTCCTTCTGGTTTAAGTTTTGATGTTTTTTCCGGCTTAAGTGAATTGGTCAATGCGGATAAGTTTATAACTGATAAGGAAGGAGAATTAACTTCCCTATTGAAAGCAGATGAGATTTTGCATAAAGATATTTTACGAAATCTTGTTATTCCGGAGCTTCCTGCTGATTTTCAAAGGATAATTGCAAAGAGCATTGAGGAAGTGTCTAAAGATGCTGAGAATATAGTAAAAGAACATATTGAACAACACACCAATAATGCTGCCAAAGAGTGGATTACTTCTGGTTTGCGATATTCAAAAGATAATTCTTGTCCCTTCTGTGCTCAGTCTGTAGAAAAAGCAAAGATAATTTCTGCTTATAAGTCATATTTTAGCCAAAGCTATACTGAGTTAAAAAATGAAATTGACCGGATTAACGGCGATCTTGCAAACGTCTATAGTGAAGCTAATTTTCTGAGGATTAACCATGTTATAGCCAATAATAATTCGTTATGTGATTACTGGAAACAATTCATTAAGATAATCAGCCCTGTCTTAGATATTTCTTCTGTGACTGAAGCCTTAAAGAGCCTATCAGATATTGTGAAAAAATATATTTTAGAAAAGCAGAAGGCACCGCTACAAGACATTAAGCTTGGAAAAGATTTTTGGGAAGCGCAAAAAAAGGTTGAAGAGATAAGACAAAATATCGCGCAATATAATACTTCTGTGGGAGAGATCAACAACCAGATAGCTGTAAAAAAGAACGAAATAAAAACGGCTGATTTGATTAGTATAAAGAATGAGATAGTTGTGCTTAACGCCAGGAAGCGCCGTTTTGAGCAAGATGCAAAGGAATTATGTGAGGCATACTCTAAGGCTTCTGATTCTAAAGGGAAGTTAGAGCAGGAAAAGAATCAGGTAAAAGCAGACCTGGATAATTATGCAGACAATATTTTTATAAACTATGAAGCGAAAATAAACAAACTTTTAGAAAATTTTGGTGCAGGCTTTAGGATAACTGAGACAAAAAGAAGTTATCTCGGAGGCACTGCGAGTTCGTATTATCAAATTAAAATTAATAATGTTCCGGTAGATTTGGGAGATTCTTCATCTCCTTGGGATATCCCCTCATTCAGAAATACGCTTAGCGCAGGAGATAAAAGCACATTAGCTCTCGCATTTTTTATTGCTAAATTGGAGAGTGACCCCAGGCTTTCCGAGAAAATTATTATTTTAGATGATCCTTTTTCTAGTCTAGACAGATCGCGTAGAACATGCACAAAACAATTAATCTGTGGACTTGCTCAAAAAGCTAAACAAGTGATTGTCATGTCGCATGACCCTCGTTTTCTTAAGATTATTTGGGATGATTCAGACAGGGCTGTAACCAAGTCACTTCAGCTTTGCAGATTAGGGCAGAACTCAACAATTACCGAGTGGGATATTGAGAGGGAAACGAGAGAGGGGTATCATCAAAACCATTCTATTTTGAGTGAGTATTGTAATAGTGGACTTGGTGATAGGGTAAATATTGCCCGCACAATTAGACCTTTGCTTGAGCAATATTTTCGTTTTAATTTCCCCGGCCAGTTTTCTGAAACAGAATGGCTCGGTGACTTTATCAAGAAGATTCGCGAAGCTCAGGGCGGGAGCTCTCTTTCTTCTGCTCAACCGATATTAGATGAACTATACGCCGTGAATGATTATTCAAAAAGATATCATCATAATACAAATCCTGCCTATGAAAAAGAGCCAATTGATGATACTGAGTTACAAAGTTACACGAAGAGAGCATTAGAACTGGTAGGTGGTTTTTAAATTGTGAGAGAATTTAATAAAGTATGAATTATGATTACTAAATACCACGCGAAATATTTTGCTTATGAATTAACTAAACGATGCGCTTCTGACAATCTTGAGAAGTTGTCTTCGACGCTTTCTAATGCGCAGGTTGATCTGAATCCACATCAGATTGAAGCTGCTCTTTTTGCTTTCCGTTCACCTCTTTCCAAAGGTGCAATTTTGGCAGATGAGGTGGGTCTTGGGAAAACAATTGAAGCAGGATTGGTTCTTTCTCAAAAATGGGCTGAGAGGAAACGGAAAATCCTCTTGATCGTTCCTGCCAATCTACGTAAGCAATGGAACGCAGAGCTTCAGGAGAAATTCTTTATTCCATCAATTATTCTTGAGGCGAAATCGTTCAATCAATACATCAAAGAAGGCAATCTGAATCCCTTTGAACAAGAAGATGTAATTGTTATTTGTTCGTACCACTTCGCACGTTCAAAATCGCCGTATATAAAACCGATACAATGGGATTTAGCAGTTATCGACGAAGCACACCACCTTAGAAATGTATATAAGACTAGCAATAAAATTGCAAAAGAAATAAAAAATACATTGAGCGAAGTACCCAAAATTCTACTCACTGCAACGCCCCTTCAAAACTCTCTTCTTGAGCTATATGGTCTTGTAAGTGTTATCGATGAACATGTCTTTGGGGATCTAAAAAGCTTTAAAGTCAACTATTCACGGGTTTCGAAAGAACAAGATATCTACGAAAGTGAACTTGGTTTAGTTGAGCCTCGGCAAGAAATGTTTATGGAGTTAAGGAATCGTTTAAAACCGGTCTTCACGCGAACTTTGCGCCGGCAAGTCCTGGAATACATCAAATATACTAAACGTATCCCATTAACACAGGATTACATACCTTCAGAGCAAGAGATAGAGCTTTACAATAGAATGTCTGAATATTTACAGCGGCCTGTTTTATTTGCTTTACCTTCCAGTCAGCGTCAATTGATTACTCTCATACTTCGTAAATTATTAGCGTCTTCTTCCTTTGCTATCGCAAGTACACTTAATAGTTTGGTATATAAAATAAACAAACTCATGGAAGAGGCTGAGAAACAATTGCTCGAAGAAGAAACTGGTATACAGGGGCTTGAAGAAGATATAGAAAATTATGATGAGCTTGAAGACGAATGGAGCGATGAGGAAGAAGAGAAAGATGATGAAAAACCCAAGAAAAAGATAGTCTATAGTAAAGAAGATATAGCTTTAATGAAACAGGAGAAGGCAGACCTTGAGAAAAATCGCGATTTAGCCAAGAAGATTTGGAGAAATTCAAAAGGAGAGGCATTAATGATTGCCTTGAAAAAAGGCTTTGAGATGGCTGCGGAATTGGGAGCCAAGAGAAAGGCAATCATTTTCACCGAATCCAGGATAACCCAAGATTACCTTTTGCGGCTTCTTTCAGAAAATGGGTACGATGATAAGATAGTTTTATTTAATGGGTCAAATAACGATGATAAATCCAAATCAATTTACAACGAATGGGTAGAAAAGAATCGAGACAGCGATAAGATTACAGGGTCTAAAACGGCAGATAAACGTGCTGCTATTATAGATTACTTTAAAGATGAAGCAGAAATCATGATTGCTACCGAAGCTGGTGCCGAGGGCGTTAATCTTCAGTTTTGCTCACTACTTATTAATTATGATTTGCCCTGGAATCCTCAGCGCATTGAACAAAGAATTGGTAGATGTCATAGATATGGCCAGAAATACGATGTAGTTGTCATAAATTTCGTAAATCGCAAGAATGCAGCCGACCAAAGGGTTTATGAGCTTTTAGCTCAAAAGTTTAGCTTATTTAAAGGTGTTTTCGGCGCTAGTGATGAGGTTTTAGGAAGCATTGAATCAGGTGTCGATTTTGAAAAGCGGATAGCTGCTATTTACCAAACATGCCGATCAGAAGATGAAATTAATGTGGCCTTTGATACCTTGCAAAACGAGATGGATGAAAGCATCACGAATAATTTACAGGACACCCGACAGAAGCTACTTGAGAACTTTGATTCTGAAGTTCATGAAAAATTAAGAATTAACATAAGAGAAAGCAAACTGTTTCTTGATATTTATGAACGATGGCTTTGGGATACAACACATTATTACCTTAAGGATAATGCTGATTTTGTTGAGCATGAATATTCCTTTACGCTTAAAACAAATCCTTTTCCGGAAGAAAATATCCCCCAAGGACCATATAAAATTGGGAAAAATATTGAAGATGCGCATATTTATCGGCCAGGTCATCCCCTGGCGCAAAGAATTCTAACTGCAATAAAAAAGCAACCTGTCGAAGAAGCGGAAGTTGTTTTCGATTACTCTAGTAATCCTACTATCATTTCTGTATTAAAGCCGCTTATCGGCAAGAGTGGCATTTTGAGGGGTAGTACTTACATAATCGAATCTTTAGAAGCGGAAGACCACGTTATTATGGCTGCTTTGGATAATAAAGGAAAAGTAATTGATCAGGATATTGCTAAGAAACTATTTTCTCTTAAAGCGGAGATTAATACTGATAAAGATGCAATATCCGAGACCGAAACGAATAACCTCGATAAATTAGAAAAAGACATTGTAAATCTTATAACAACGCGAAGCGCCGAACGCAATAGCGAATTCTTTGATAATGAAGTCGATAAATTGGATAAATGGGCAGATGACATGAAGAAAGTTCTTGAGCTTGATCTAAAAAAGCTTGATATTGATATCAAAACTTCAAAGACAACTGCCAAGAAAATCTTGAATCTTGAAGAAAAGGTAAAAGAGCAACGCAAGATAAAAGATATGGAAAAAAAGCGCAATGAGATGCGCAAGAAACTTTATGATGCTCAAGATGAGGTTGATAATCGAAAAGAGGCGCTTATTCAGCGGGTTGAATCGCAATTAAAGCAAAAGACTTCATTGAACGAGCTATTTAAAATTCGCTGGAAGGCTATTTAATTTAAAATAAGGGGAAGTCATGAATAATAATAAGAAGCAGAAGCTTGAATTAACTTGGATTGGTAAAGACGAGCAAATAAAACTCGAACCACGTATTTTAATTGAAGACCCAGAGAAATCTTATGGTGAGAAAAATTCAGAAAACATGCTTATTTACGGTGATAATCTTCTTGCTCTTAAGGCACTTGAACAAGACTTTACCGGTAAAATAAAATGTATTTATATTGATCCACCATATAATATTAATGCAGCTGGTGTTCCTTATGAAGATAATGTAGAGCATTCTCTTTGGCTAAGTTTAATTAAGCCAAGGCTTCAGCTTTTAAAAAATCTTTTGAGTGATGATGGGATTATTTTTATTCAAATAGATGATGGGGAGCAAGCATATTTAAAAATATTGTGTGATGAGATTTTTGGAAGATGTAATTTTGTCAGCATGATAGTTGTTGAATCAGGAGAGGTTTTTGGGACAAAAGCCGCGCATTTAGATAAAACATTTGTAAAAGTTAAAGACTATATTTTGGTTTATTTTAAAGACGGTACAAAAAGAATGAAACTAAAAACACTCTGGACGAGTACGCCTGAGGTGTTTGATTCACATTATAGCGTTTATATATCAAAGAATTTAGAAAAAACTACATTGTTAGAATATCTTAAGAATATTGATTGGGTGAGTAAGTTGTTTGTTCAATATGGAATTAAACTTAAGATGGATAATATATCAAAAGTAATGAAGCTTGATAATAAATTTAGAGATTTTATTAACTTGGATATAGCTAACAATATTTTTCAGGATCAGCCGTTTTCTAGACAATTAGATAAAGATATATTAAAGAAATTCGAGACCCAAGAAATAATAGATTTAGACGGAATATATCTATTTCAAACTAAATCTGGAAGTGTACGCTATTATCATCCCTTTTCTGCAGCCATTCATAAAACGGATGATTACGAGAGTATTGTTGGGCGATCTACTGCTAGAGGTGATTTGTGGAAAAATTATCATATTGATATGCGTAATATAGATAATGAAGGTGGCGTGAAATTAAAAAACAGCAAGAAACCAGAAAGGTTAATAAAAGATATTTTGTCTTCATATACTAATAAAGGTGATTTAGTTTTGGACAGCTTTCTTGGTTCTGGCACAACAGCTGCAGTAGCCCATAAGATGGGGCGACGGTGGATTGGTGTAGAACTTGAGGAGCATTGCTATACCCATTGTATTCCTAGACTTAAAAAAGTGTGTGATGGAACTGATCAAAGTGGAATTTCAAAAACCATTGATTGGAAAGGTGGCGGCGGGTTCAAATTTTATACTCTTGCGCCGAGCCTTCTTAAAAAAGATAACTATGATAATTGGGTTATTGATGAGGAATATAACGCAGACATGTTAGCTGCTACTATGGCAAAGCACGAGGGTTTCAAATACCAGCCTGATGAGCATATCTATTGGAAACAAGGTCAATCAACAGAAAAAGACTTCATATTTACCACTACTCAATTTGTTACAGTAGAATTTCTTGATAAAATTAATGAAGAAATGAAGGATGGAGAAAGTCTACTAATTTGCGCTAAATCTTTTCAAAAGGCATGTGGGGATAAATATTCTCAAATTACGGTTAAAAAAATACCCCAGATGTTACTCGGCAGATGTGAGTTTGGCAAAGAGGATTACAAATTAAATATAATAGATTTACCTGAGGAGGGCGAAGAAGATGAATAAAATAGCAAACGCTATTAGAAATCGCCTAAGTTTAAGACCGCCTCAGACAGATAGTTTGAATATATTAGTGGACCTCGCCGATAAACTAACTCTTCAAAAGAATTCCAATCTCCACGAAGAACTTCAAAAGGTTAAAAGCTCATATCCAACGTGCGCGGACTTCGAAAGAGATTTTCCTTCCATCTGTTTTTCAATAGCTACGGGTGTAGGTAAAACCAGGTTAATGGGAGCGTTTATTGCCTATCTTTATTTAGAAAAAGGAATAAAGAACTTTTTTGTCTTGGCCCCGAATCTTACTATTTACAATAAACTAATTACCGATTTGTCCAATCCAGCGCATCCAAAGTATGTGTTTCAAGGCATCGGGGAATTTGTGAATAATCGACCGCGCGTGATTACAGGTGAGAATTACCACGAGGCACGCCAGCTAACAATTTTTGAATCAGAAGTCCATATTAATGTCTTTAATATATCCAAGATTAATGCTGAAACTCGCGGCAATAATGCTGTTCGTATTAAGAGGCTATCTGAATACATTGGAGATTCCTATTTCAATTATTTATCCAATCTTAAAGACTTGGTTTTGCTAATGGACGAATCTCATCATTATCGTGCGGATAGAGGGATGCAGGTTATTAATGAGTTAAGTCCGATATTAGGCTTAGAGCTAACGGCAACTCCTCAGGTAGAACGTGCTGGTGGAGCTATAAAATTCAAAAATGTTGTTTATGAGTATTCATTATCAAAGGCCATAATAGATGGATTTGTAAAGGAACCTGCGGTAGCAACACGCAAGAATTTTGATCCTAGTCATTATTCAGTAGATGAATTAGATCAGCTTAAATTAGAAGATGGTGTTCGTATTCATGAAGATACCAAGGTGGCGTTAGATATTTTTGCGAGAGATAAGAAAACGCATTTAGTTAAGCCGTTTGTTCTTGTCGTAGCAAAGGATACAACTCATGCCGGGAAGCTTAAAGAGCTGATCTGTTCGAAAGCTTTTTTTGATGGATATTATGCGGACAAAGTAATGGAAATTCATTCTAATCAACGAGGGGGCGAAAAAGACGAGAACATTGCCCAATTATTGTCTTTGGAAGATGCTAAGAATCAAATTGAGATTGTTATTCATGTGAACATGCTCAAGGAAGGATGGGATGTAACTAACCTTTATACTATTATTCCGCTACGAACCGCTGCATCTACGACTTTAAGGGAGCAAACGATTGGTAGAGGCTTGCGGTTGCCCTATGGAAAACGAACAGGATCCGACAAGGTAGACAAGTTAACAATAGTTGCACATGATCGGTTTCAGGAAATTATTGATGAAGCAAATAAGCCAGGGTCAATTATCCGAAGAGAAAACATTATTGAAATTGACACTGAAGATTTAAGCCAACCAAAAGAAGTCATCACATCGACTTCGGGCTTAGAACAAGAAATAGCCGAAGAAGAAAAGCGTATTCAAGGGATAACTAAACCAGAAGAAAAACAGCTAGCCGTAGTTAATAATAAGGTAAAAGAAACAATAGTAGAAATATTACCAGAGTTAAGCAACTCGGTTACAAGTATTCATCAGCTCAATAACAGTGAAATAAAAGAGATTGCTATTCAGAAGATAAAAGAAAAGATACAAAGTGCACCACAGCTTGATTTATTTGCTAAGGATATGATTAAACAAATAGAGGATGTTTACGAAACGATTGTTAGCAGCTTTGTGAAGAGTATCATTGAAATTCCGCGAATTATTATTCAGCAAAGCGATAAAGTTAGCTCCGGATTTAAAGATTTTAATCTTGATGTTGGACGGCTGAATTTTCAGCCTGTATCAGAAGAAATTTTAGTCAAAAAACTTCGGGAACAAGACAATGCTTACGATACAATTATCGGTGGCGGGAAAATAGTTATAGACCATCCTGAAAGGATAATTGTCAACGAGCTTATTAACGCTCCTGAGGTCGAATATGACAGGCACACAGATTTACTTTTTAAGCTTGCAAATCAGGCTATAGATAAATTCAAGACTTACTTGGATAACGAAAATTTGATTAATGTGGTGCAGTATCATAAGCGTGAAATTGGACGTTATATCCATTCTCAACTGATGGAACATTTCTATTTTGAAGATTCAGGGTTTGAAAAACCTATCGTTAAGCCCTTTACAAAGATCGAAGAACACAATTTCTCTAAGTACACAAAGGATAAGATACATCATTATACAGAAACTATTATCCCGACAAATTCAATCCCAACTAAGGTTTTTAGCGGGTTTCAGAAAGCCTGTCATACATTTTATAAATTTGATTCTAAAACAGAAAAGGACTTTGCAATCATATTAGAAAATGATAAAGATGTAGCGAAATGGCTGAGACCGGCCCAAAGTCAATTTAATATTTATTGGAAACATAATTCAAGGCAATATACTCCCGATTTCGTAGTTGAAACAAAAGATATGATCTATATGGTTGAAACTAAAAAAGAGGGTGATATCGAGACTGCTGAGGTACAAGCAAAATCGCAGGCAGCAGTGGAGTATTGTAGGCATGCAACTGAATTTACTACTTCTCATAAGGGAAAGCCATGGAAGTATGCGCTTCTTCCACATAATGTTGTAATAGTGAATATGGGTTTCAGGTCGTTAATGGATCGTTTTGAAATGAAAATATCTGCACAAGGCACTGAAATTAAGGAAGAAACAAAGAAATCAGATCTCTTCTTTAGTGATGTTATTCCCGATGAGGAAAAATATGTTAACTATTTACCTGTTTTTCCTGTTGAAGCTGTTGCTACTCATTTTGGAGAAGAGGTTTCAGGAGATGAAATTATTGGGTGGTGGAGGAATGCTCAGGGGAAGAGCATCAGTAAGGATATGTATATCGTTCAAGTCAAAGGACGCTCAATGGAAACAACCATAATGGATGGAGATTATTGCATCTTTCATAAAGATCGAGGCGGCACAAGAGAAGGCAAAGTTGTGCTTGTTGCCTTGCGAAATGTCTCTGATCCTGAAACAATGGCTCGGTATACGATTAAACGATATCATAGCGAAAAGAATACTCAAGAAGGCGCGCCTTTACAGAAAAGAATTGTTCTTTCTCCCGATAATCCTGATTTTGAAGATATCGTGTTGGAAAATGCGCAGGAATCCGATTATCAGGTTGTGGGAATATTTGTGACTGTGATTAAATAGGAGTGTTAACCATGAAATCATTTAAGGATCTTGCTTGTCAGATACTAAAGGAAAAAGGGCAACCGCTACATTATAAAGAAATTACGAAGATTGCACTAAGTCGAGAATGGCTGAAAACAGCTGGCAAAACCCCTGAAGCAACAATGAATGCGCAATTGGTTGTTGATATCAATACTAAGAAGGAGAAATCCAGATTCATTAAGACAGCTCCTTCAACATTTGGCCTCAACCCAGATTACAAGGAGGCGGAGTCGCTCAAAGGCAAAGAAAAATCTGAGGAAAAATTGTTCCAGCTTTCCAAAGATGTTTCATCCAAACAAAAAGGTGATATCGCCGAAGCAAGAATTGCTGAACTAATAACTCTTTACGGGGATACGTCACTTTCATGCTATAAGCCTATTTCTGATGATGAAGGGATCGATTTAATTGTGAAGGAAAAGGGTAGTCTTAAGACGATGTATATTCAGATTAAGAGTCGTTTTGGTAATAATCCCGATGAAATATTTACGGCTACAGTAAAGGCGTCCTCAGTGGTAGATCGCTATTCTATGGCCATGGTATTTTGCTATTTTGATACTGAAGAAGGCGATTTATGGAATTACCTTTGGTTTGTCGCAGCTCCCGACTTTGTAAAAATGGCTAATAAACTTCAAGGCGGTAAGATGTTCGGTTTTGTTGCTGGCAGAAAGAAAAAAGAGTCCAATAAATGGGATCAATATTTAATCGACAAACGAGATTTGGCCAATGCCATTATTGGTCAGATGAGCAGAATATAATTCCCCTCCCTCGGCAATCGCAGTCGTCCGGCTTCATCCCGATAAATCGGTATTCCGCATCGTCCTTTGTGCGCTTGCCTTCACCCTCCAAAAGAGGATAAGGTAAAAACCTTGATATTTTTCGCCGCCGCCATCAAAAAAATATTTTCCGATTATAAAAAAATCTGTTTTACACAAAAAGCCCGACGAAAGCGGGTGCCTGAGGAATGGTATCATAACCACGCTACGATTACACCACAACGATGGCTTTGCAGGCTCTGAGCGCAGGAGCGGAAGCCGCCCAAGCGGCTGAAGCCCGAGCACAGAGACTGCTTGTGAAAGCGAGCGGCCAAGCGAGCGAGGCAGTGAGCCTGAGCCCCAGCGAAGGCGAACGGAGCAAACACCAACAACGCAGCCCGCCCCAGCGGGCGGTGCATCAAGAAAGCAATTCTGGATTAAAAACGGTAAAAAGGAATGGTTTCAAATAGTTGTAGAGAATTTTCCAAGGGTCATCCGAAGGTACGGATGTAGATTTTTTTCGGCGAATTTTTGTAATTTGTTGATTTTGTTGACATTGTGATTTTCTTTCTGTTTCTGAAAACAAAAAATTAAAAGGGGGGAAAAGAGAAAAAGCAATTCTTTTTTGGGGGCGAGCCCCGCCGATGGCGGGGGCGATTTTGATGTTTTTGTGTCTTGCCTGCGGCAAGCCACCGCATCAGCTCCCTAGCTGCTGCTAAAAAGCAGAAGAAAAAGGATGCCCCGACCACCCGAAATATTTATTCTAAATATTTCCCCCCTCTGAAATACCTTGACAAAATATGACAAAAGATGTAAAGTAAACTCATTATGGAAAAACGATATAATCTATCAAAGGCGGCAAAAGAATTAGGTTTAACTCGCCAAGGTCTTTATTATTGGATAAAAAAAGGCTGGGTTACACCTAAGCGTGATTTTAAAAATCATCCGGTATTTACTGAGGCGGATTTAAAGGAAATTAAAGATTGGAAAGATAAATTAAAAGAGGTGTGATGTGTACGTTTCTAATATTAAGATTCAGAATTATAGGAATTTTTTAGATTTCGGAGTCAGCCTTAAACCATTTACTCTTATCATTGGTGAGAATAATAGTGGAAAAACAAACCTTCTTAATGCATTGTGTCTTATTTTCAGCCAAGACATTACTTTTTATAAGAAAAGAGTTTTGGAATATGAGGATATTAATTGTGAAGCAGTTTACAATTTTAAAACGAAAATTGCGGATGATACCATTGATGCAGATAAAATAATGTTTCCAGAGGTGGTCGTTGATGTAGAAATGACAGATTTTGATGATAACCAAGAAGCCGTTATTGGCGATTGGTTTATTAATAAAGAATTGACAAAAGCTCAATTAACTTATGTGTTTAGAATAAAAGGTTCTTTTGATAGAGTAAAATGGATTAATCAGTGTAGAGATGATCTTAAAAGAATAAAACAAGAAGATAAAGAACCAGAAGACGTCTTTAAAAGACGAAAAATCGATAGCATTAATTTTCCTGTTAAAAATTATGAATATTTAATTTATGGCGGCAACGATCATTCAAAGAGAGTGGATTTTTATTTTCTTGGAATGTTACGTATGGAGCTACTTGATGCCTTGCGAGATGCGAGACGCGAACTAATGGCTAGCAGGGATTATAGGTTACTTTACAAGGTTCTTAATAATCGTGACGAAAGGAGTTTTTCTGAGATTAAAGATGTTTTAATTAAATTGCAATCTTTGATTAAGAATAGTTTAGAGTTAAAGAAAATAAAAAAGGACATAAAAGATTACTTAGATAAAATTTCTCTTTATGAAAGGGAAGTTGATAACCAAGTCGAATTTCAGTTTTCGTCTCCTGAATGCTCTGAGATTCTGAAAAAGATTAGCCTTATTTATGGCGAAAATCCGGTTAATGTTGAGCGGAATGGTTTGGGGAGAAATAATTTATTATATATTTCATTAATTTTATCGCATCTTACCACTGGTGATTCTCCCGTTGATAATATATTTTTCCGTTTGGTTGGGATCGAAGAGCCAGAAGCACATTTACATCCACACTTACAAGATCATTTAGCAAAAAACATAAAAAAAGAAGTTGGAAATAGCAGGGAATTACAGATAGTTTTGACTTCGCATTCAACAAACATCGCAGCGAAATTAGACCTTGATAGTACCGTAATATTATACAAAGACGAAGGAAATAATATTAGTAAGCATTATTTATTACAGGGGTTTGGTGATAGTGCTGAGGAAAAGAGAATTGTAAGATATTTGAAGAAATATCTTGACGCTACGAATTCTGCCATGTTTTTTGCTCGGAAAGTTATTTTTGTTGAAGGAATTTCTGAGGAATTGTTAGTACCAATTTTATTTAAAATGGATAAGAAAAAAACGTTGGAACAAATTGGATGCAATGTGGTTGATGTTAAGGGTGTTGCATTCAAAAATTTTCTGGAAATAGTCAGGAAAGGTTATTTTATACGCTGTTTAGTATTAACGGATTCTGATTCTGGAACGAAATCAGAAAACAGAGCGAATAGTCTAAAAACGGACTATAAACAAATACCCTCGATAGATGTGCAGACTACCGATTCCCCCACCTTTGAGAAAGATATTATTAATTCCAATAAAGCAGATGAGAATAAAAATATTTTATTTAAGGCTTTAGCACAAACAAGACCGGAGAAAGGTAAAGAATTTATAAAAAAATATGAAAAAACAGACTTTAGCACGGATGATTTTTTTAAATTGATTGAAGAATATAAGTCGGAATTCGCATTTAATTTAGCGGAGGAATTGAATAGAAAAGATGTCGCATTTAACATCCCAAGCTATATAAAGGATGGTTTTAACTTTTTAATGAATGAGAGTAAAGATGTCAAAACCGAAAAGTAAATGTGTATTAGTGGTAGCTGGCCCTGGATCAGGAAAGACATTCAATATGGTAAACAAAGCTTTAGAGTGTTTTCCTTGTCTGGTTCCAAATAAATTTATGGCATTAATAACATATACTAATGCTGCAACAGAGAAAATAAAAGAACGTTTGCAAGAAAGGATAAAAATTCCTCACAATGTTTTTATTGGGACAATTCATAGTTTTATGAATAGATTTATTCTCCGACCTTATGGCAGAATATGTGGTTTGTTGCCCGAGGATTATTTTATTATAGATGGATTTGATTTTTCCTTTTTAGATAGTAAAACATTTGATAGCAAAGTTGATAGGCGAATATATGAAAAAGCCATCGAAAATAAGAAATTTTCAAGAGGTATTGTTTCGTATAATCAAATTGAATCAAAAGCAACCGATCTTTTAGATAAAGAAAAGGCTACCATACGAAAGTCCCTCGGTAATCGCCTTCAATTCCTATTTATTGATGAGATTCAAGATGCAACTTCAACGCAATTTAGATTCTTTGATAATTTAAGAAAGGAGGGTAGAACTGATATATATTGCATCGGAGATTCTGAGCAATATATTTATGGATTTACGTATATTGAGAAGGGACAAAAAGCTGTGGAATTTAATAAAATACCGATGAAGAAATTCCAGGCTAATAATAAAGTTATAAAAGAGTATATTTCCGACGAAGAAGTAAATAGAAGATCGACATCTAAAATCGTCAGATTTTTAAATAACTTTCGTCAGCCTCATCAAAAAGTTGGACCAATTAAACAAGAAGACCCAGATATTGTTTTTATAACAAAGACTGATGTAAATGAAATTGTCTTATCTTTTAATGCTTTATGTGGGGAGTTAATTTCAAAAGAAATCAGAGAAAATATCAATTATGAGAAGTTTTTTCTTTCTTTTGAGAACGACACTTTTATCCCAGCATATTCGACGTATCCTATGGAAAAAATTAGCAATGATGATGCTAAACCAAGAAGTATTTTGAAAATGGCACTGGACTATATCTTGGCAGTATCTGGCTATTCGCTAACTGATGTTTTACAGAAATGCAATTTAACCTTGCTAAATTTTCGCAAGCTTGGAATCGCTATGCTTCATTTTATCAAAACTAACCCGGAGATCAAAGAAGATGAGTTAAAGAAATATATTAGTGAAAAATTATCTGTTCAATTTGTACACCAAAGTCAAAAGACAGAAAATTCTTTTGATAACCTAGTCGTTCATTTTAATGCTCTTGGAAGTCTTCAAAATAAAAATTCTTCTATCCACAAGGCAAAAGGATTAGAGGCAACAGCGGTTTTGGCATTGGCGGAGAAAAGAAATCGTTTATTGAAATGGATAGAAACAGATCATACCGTTCGAGCT
>Ga0315538_1001191_pt1 | contig 15778 bp, 14 predicted proteins | sample SalMarSW160230MG_2_FD_203834 | JGI IMG/M metagenome (GOLD analysis project Ga0315538, IMG submission 203834) | Salt marsh sediment microbial communities from the Plum Island Ecosystem LTER, Massachusetts, United States - Salt Marsh Sediment SW1601-230 ...
AAATGGGGCTCTCACGGAGACTATTATATTATTGCCCTTTCTCCATGGTCGGTGCAGGAGATGTATGACCAGGCAATAGATGCCTTTAATTTAGCCGAGCAGTATCGAGTCCCTGTTTTTATCATGGGAGAGGAGGCCATTGGCCATTTAAGGGAAAGGATTGAGGTTAAAGCTAAGTTCAGGGTCTTTGACAGGATAAAAAAGAAAGGGGCGCCTCCTTTTGGAACGAACCAGGACGATGGTATTCCACCCATGCCCTCATTTGGTGAGGGAGAAAAACTTTTGGTTACCGGATCCACACATAATGAGATAGGGATTAGAAAGACCGATGACCCCGAGGTCCACTCACGGCTCGTGAGCAGGATTAACAAAAAGATCTTAAATAATAGAGAAAGCATCATTCAGACAGACTCATATCACCTGGAAGATGCCGAAGTCATTGTGGTTTCCTATGGATTTACTGCGCGAAGCGCACTTTTTGCTATAGAGCAACTCCGAAAAGAAGGAAAAAGAGTAGGGCTGCTCAGGCTAAAGACCATCTGGCCTTTTGCTGACAAAATTATTAAAGATATAGGCCAAAAGGCCAAAAAGATCTTTGTCCCAGAGATGAACAGGGGGCAGATTGCGGGTGAAATAATGAAATACGCTGCCTGTGAGGTAATCCCTTACAACCAGACCAATGGTGAAATCATCCATCCTCATCGAATAATAAACGAGGTAAGGAGCATTTTATAATGGCTAGAGATCTGGAAGAATATCTACGTCCAGGAATTGAGTCAACCCCTTTTTGTCCTGGATGTGGACATGGAATATTGATGAATCTCATACTTCGGGCTATTGATGGACTTAAAATAAGCATGGATGAGATGCTTTTTGTCTCTGGTATAGGCTGTGCAGCATGGATTCCAAGTCCTAATTTCAATGCCGATACCCTTCATACCTTACACGGACGGGCTATTGCGTTTGCAACCGGGGCAAAGATGTTCAATCCACAACTCAATGTCATGGTTATAAGCGGTGATGGAGACCTTACCTCCATTGGGGGCAATCACCTTATTCATGCTGCACGCAGGAATATAGATCTGACAGTGATCTGTGCCAATAATATGATCTATGGCATGACCGGTGGACAAGCGGCCTCCACATCTCCTCTGGGCGCCCTAACTTCCACAACCATGGATGGCAATAGCTATCGCCCATTTGATCTCTGTAAATTAGTTCTTGGCGCTGGCGCTTCTTATGTGGCTCGATATTCAGTAACCCAGCCTTTGGCCTTGGTGGGTGCCATAAAAAAATCTCTCGGTATACATGGATTTACCTTTATCGAAGTCCTTTCCCCCTGTCCCACCCAATTTGGAAGGAGAAACAGATATGATTCTCCTGCCGATATGCTGAAAAATCTAATGGAGAGATGTATTTCCAGGGAAGAGGCAGATAATTTTTCAGATGATGAATTAAAAGATAAGATTGTCACTGGAGAGTTCATGAATGAATAACCTCACACAGATACGTCTTTGCGGCTATGGTGGAAAGGGGGTTGTTTTGGCTGGAACGATCCTTGGGCATGCTGCTATTAATGACGACAAATGGGTTTCCGGGTCAAATTCCTATGGCGCTCAAGCCAGGGGCGGTTCTGCCAGGTCCGAGGTGGTTATATCAGAAAATCCCATTACATACCCTCATGTAATAAAGGCAAACATCCTTATTACCATGTCCCAGACTGCATATGACGAGTATATACAAGATTTGGCCGAACAGGGTGCCCTTGTGCTCTATGACGATATGATTGTACGCCCGAGAGATATCAATGGTGTTCAGCAAATTGGCATACCGGCGACGAAAACATCAATTGATGAATTAGACAATAAGCAGGTGGCCAATATCGTTATGCTCGGGGCATCGGTGGTAATTACCGGGATAGTGAGTGAGAAGTCTTTGATTTCATCCATTGAAACAAATGTTGGCCAACGGTTCAGGGCGCTAAATATAAAGGCCCTTGAGGTTGGATATACGCTGGGTAGAAAAATTAAAAGTGCCTAAAGTGCATAAATTTTAAGACAACAAACACAACAAACACAACAAACACAAGAAACCCCCGCCTGCCTCGCGTTGCGAAGCATTGCGGGCAGGCAACAAACACAACATGGCAATCGAAGGAAGAACGTATAAGCCAGTAGTAGATAGGGATCTATGTCAGAGATGCAGTGTGTGCATCAGGGCATGCCCGGCTGAATATCTACCTGATCTCAGGCATGATAAGGATACAACGCGGGGCTATGTCTACACACATACTGATTTAGCAGTTAGAGAGATTGTTCCTCCATGTGTTGGTTCGTGTCCCCTTGGCCAGCAGGTGCGAGAATATGTTCAGTTGCTGTCTGCTGGGAAAGTGAAAGAGGCGTTGTTGGTGATACGTCAGGATAATCCGCTTCCAGGGGTGTGTGGTTATGTGTGTCACCATCCGTGCGAGCAGGCCTGTGTTCGTGGAAGTTGGGATGATCCGGTATCTATTCGTGAGTTAAAACGATATGCGGTTCATTATGAGATTGATCATCAAGAAGAGATAGTGGAGGTGCTTAAAGAGCGCAAGCATTCTGCTCAGGGGAAGAAGGTGGTTATTGTGGGGGCTGGCCCTGCTGGGCTTGCATGTGCCTTTGAGTTGGTTATGCGGGGATATACAATTACAGTTATGGATGCACTTGCCCAGCCTGGTGGCATGCTGGTGGGTGCCATACCACCTTTTCGTTTGCCGAGGTATGTGATTGATCACGATGTAGCTATCATAAGATCTCTCGGGGTAAAATTTATGACATCGGTTGGTATAGGTAAGGAGCTTACTCTGCAAGAGATAAGAAGAGACCGTTTTGATGCTATAGTTCTGGCAATGGGCACATGGAAGGATATAAAGCTCGGTATTCCTGGTGAAGATACATCAGGGTGTCTGAAGTGTTTAGATTTTTTGAATACCGTAAATTCAGGACAATTAATTAATCTATCAGGCACGATATTGGTAATCGGAGGAGGTAATGCTGCTATCGATACTGCTCGAACTGCATTGAGGATGGGATCAAGGCAGGTTATTGTTCTATATCGTCGAAGCCAACAGGAGATGCCTGCGAGTAAAGAGGAGGTTGAAGCAGCCTTACGTGAAGGGGTACAGATACACTATCAGGTAGCCCCGAAGCGGGTTGTGAGTAAAGAAGGGAAGGTAAAGGGTGTAGAGTTGATTAGAATGGAGTTAGGTGAGCCTGATGAAACAGGAAGAAGGATGCCTATTCCGATGACGGGTAGTGAGTTTATTCAAGCCGGGGATTTTGTAATCCCTGCTATTGGTCAGCGTTCGGACATTCCATTTCTTACAGCAGACAGTATATCAGAGAGAGGAACAATTACCCTTGGTAAAGATGGGCAGGTAAAAGAATATGAAGGTGTGTTTGCTGCCGGAGATGCAGTAACAGGTCCATCTACCGTGGTTGAGGCTATTGCCTCTGGAAAGGCTGCTGCTCGAAACGTTATACGGTATCTTGAGAGTATAGGAAATGGCAGTTTGGACGCAGACCCGCCTGCCGGATGGCGGGCAGGTTAACGTAGATTGCCAGGATTTTAAATATTTCAAAATAGTTATCTGCGAGTATCGGCCCGCCCTGGCGCGACATAGGCGGGATATAAGTCTGCTTTGATATTAACACCAGAGCTTGGCTTTTATAACTAATCCTTGTATGCCAGGTCTGGGCCAGGGCTAAAATCTGCGTCCTAATTAATTTAAGGAAGGGGGATAAAAACGGGATGCTGAATCGAGACTGTAAGCGAGAGACCAAATCAAGGCTAACAAGGAAGATTGATGTCAGGATAGATTCTGAGTATCATAATCCTCTGCTGACTTCTCAAGAGGCAGAATACGAGGCATCCCGCTGTTTGGGAACAATAAGCTGCGAGGCATGCGATGTGTGCAGGTTGCTATGCCCCGATCTGGCTATTACGAGAGATGATATAACTGGACAGATCGTTATTGATCTTGATTATTGCAAGGGATGTGGCATATGTGCATTTGTGTGTCCAAAGGCGGCAATTACAATGATTTTGGAAGAGAATTCATGATTTCATTCACAGAGTCCAAGACGTTTGGAAATTAAAAGCACAAACGTAGGAGGTATTTTTTATGGATGTTAGTATATCTAAACTAACTAAGGATCTTGGCAAAATTGTGGGCAAAGACTACGTGCGTACAGATAAACCCACAGCAGTAGTATATGCAAAGGATACTATGCCATGGGATTTGGAGGAAAAAAATATTCCATATGCTGTGGTCAGGCCATCTAACAGCCAGGAGATTTCAAAACTATTGAAATATGCAAATGAAAAATTGATACCAGTCCACATTCACGGCTCTGGCACGTCCCTTGTAGGATTGGCAAGACCAAAGACAAAGGGCATTGTATTAGATACAGCAAGAATGAAAAAAATCAGGGTATATCCGGAAAGAGGCTATTTTGAGGCAGAGCCAGGACTGCATGTAGTACAGGTTAAAAAGGAATTAGCAAAATACAACGCAATGCTCCCTTTATTTCCTGGAAGTGAGTTGGTGGCTACTATTGGAGGTACTGTAGCCGTGAATACAAGCGCTCATGGAGTTGATGCGGCATTGGGAAAACCCGGTGATTTTGTGCTGGGATTTGAGGTGGTCCTGCCAACAGGAGAGGTGATACAAACAGGAACAGAGTCCACAAGAAGGGCAGCGGGCATTGATCCAACCAAGTTTTTCATAGGTTCAGAGGGACTCTTAGGTGTATTGACCCTAATCAGAATGAGATTGATACCATTGCCTTATTTTCAACAAATAGTAGCCTACTACAATAAGACAGAGGATATAATAGATACGGTAATGGAGATGTACAAGCAGGGCATCCATCCCCCATTGTTTTATGAGTTTCTTGACGAGAGGGCAGCTAAGATAGGCTTTGAGGCAGTAGGCCTTGAAGAGCCTATTGGCGCTGTGGCCATGATGAGGATACATTCATGGAGCAAGGGTGGTAGTGAGGAGAAGGCACAAAATTTCCTGAAGTTTTTACAGGTAGGTAACCCCATAGAGGCTAAAATTGTTAAGGATATAGATGAGTGGAACCAGATTTGGAGCAGCAGGGCCGAGGCCGGAAATTATATGTATCGCCTGGGTATGACCTTTGGAAGCGAGATTTCTCCAAGGGTGGATAAATTGAAGGAGGCATTTCATGATGCGCAGTTAATTGTAAAGAATTTAAAGAGCTACAATAATGCAGAATTCATCTCTTTTGGGCATATTGGCGCCCCTACCATTCATGCATATGCCTTTATTCCTACCAAGGATATTTCTAATGACCTTAAAAAGGCCCTCACATTAGAGATGAGAGAGAAGACCGAGGATTTAAATATAAAGTATGGAGGATGCGGTGGAGAATGGGGGCTGACTGCACAAAGGGTATCTTTCCTAAAGAAAAAGTATGGTGAATCTTTATATGAATTATTGGTCAGAATGAAAAAAGCTTTTGATCCAAATGATATACTTAACAGAGGGAATTTGCAGGGATGGATATAAAGGAAAGCCAGGCACTAAGGAGCACCCTGCTTCAGGAAATCGGAAAATGCAGGGCATGCAGATTCTGTATTGACGTATGCCCGTCATATCAGGCTACAGAGTGGGTTGAGAACATGTCGCCATATGGTAGGCTCCAGATACTGAAGTACCTCATTAATGGCACTTTAGATGAGGATGATCCATTAATATATTCGCTTTATTCTTGTTTACAGTGTGGCCGCTGCGATCGTTTGTGTAAGGCTAAGGGACAAAATTTAGAAGTTTCAAATTTAATCAGACTTGGGAAATATCTTCTGTCCCAGGGGCTTGTGAAAGGAAAGAAGAGTGAAAAGGTCTAAGAAATTTATCTCTGAGGTATTATCTACCCTCAAGGACAATATTCAGAGAACGGGAGATCCATTTGGTATAAAAAGCGTTTACTGGACAGGGTGGACCAAAGGCCTGAACCTTCCAAGAAGCGGAGAAACCATACTGCTCACTGCAAGAATGTATCAAATGTTACCTTATATTATACAGATTACAGGCCTTGTTGCATCAGCCAGGCCTTTTATTTCCAGAAGTGGCCTCGCAACAATTGTAAATGTTGGGAACCGCATTATGGGGGATAAAATAATAAAGGTGAAGTCTCTGGGTTCTAAGAACATAAGATCTAAAGGTAAAAAGGTACTCACAGGAATAGTCAATGCGTTATCGGCCATAGGCCAGAGACCTGCATACCTGTATGAGGATGAGCCATATAGCGGTGTCCTTTTGTATGACCTGGGTCTGGATGAATATATTGAAGACCATATAAAGAAGGTATATAGCCTGCTCAAAAGCCATAATGTGAAAAAAGTGATAGGTGTAGATCCACACACAGTTTTTATGTTGAAGGAGATTTATCCGAAATATATTAAAAATTACGATATCGAGGTAAAGCACTATCTGGAAATTCTATCTGAAAATAAAGATGCACTCAGAAAAGCGTGCAAGAAAAGTCTTGATAAGGAGTTTGTAATCCACGATTCTTGCTACATGACACGGGAGCTTGGCATAATTGAGCAAGTAAGAAGAATATCAGCGAGCCTGGGCATAACTATTTTGGAACCTGAGAATACAAAATTAGATACTGCATGTTGTGGAGGGCCTATTGAGTATGCCTTTCGTGACCTGACTGAGAAGGTGTCAGAAACCCGAATACAAGAATTGGTCGGTGTTTCTAAAAACATACTTGTCGAATGCCCCATATGTCTTATTAATCTAAGAAAATATGAAAAGAAGATGGGCATTAAGGTGTGGGATATAGGAGAGCTTTTGTTTGGAGCATTATAAATAAGATCAGGCCTTTGAACGAAGATTGCTTTAAACCCAATAAACCCAATAAACTCAACAAACTCAACAAACACAAATATGAGCATAAAAGAAATATTTGACGCAGGGGCGGATCAATATGATCGGCAAAGACGCATGGTAATTCCATGCTTTAATGACTTCTATCAGACAGCAATTGATCTAATTCCATTTAATGGCACTGATTCCTTTACGTTCCTGGATCTGGGAGCAGGGACTGGCTTGCTTACCGCCTTTATTATCAGTGCTTTTCCGAACGCAACTGTTACCCTTATGGATCTTTCTGAAAAGATGCTCGAGAAGGCAAGAGAGCGTTTTTCATTGAATAAGAGGGTAAACTTCTTGGTATGGGATTATTCTCATTCCACACTTCCCGAGGAATATAACCTTATTGTATCTGCTATGTCCATACATCATCTTTCTGACAATGAAAAGAAATCGCTTTATCAAAGAGTATTTGATGCACTGAAACGTGAAGGAGCTTTCATCAATGCAGACCTTGTTAAAGGAGAGACGGATCAAGTCGAGCAGAAATACCAGGATACCTGGATGAACTGGATAAAAGAGACCGGTCTCAGCAAGAATGAATTATTAAAAATTATTGATAGAATGCGCTACGATAGACCTTCCTCTCTTAATATCCAGTTACAATGGCTAAAGGAAATAGGCTTTAGTAATGTAGATTGCTATTATAAATATTTCAACTTTGCCGTGTATTCAGGCAGAAAGGAAGCATAATAAGTGATGGACAGAAGGATGGAAAAAGACTCAATAAAATTACCACAATGTGCTGAGTGTAATGTTAGAAATAAGATATGTACTCAAGAAGACGGACATGGGCCTGATTCTTGCCCGACAATAAATCTTACTCATGTGGTAAAGGACTCCCTTTTAGAATATCAGAGACCTGAGATAAAGGAATTTGCTCTTTATGCTACTATTCAGGAGGGTGAATGTTACGCAAACAGGGGCAAACAACATCCCTATATTGTGTATCCTACAAAGACCAGGATTCAAGAGACGATCGAATTTGCTAATAAATTGGGTTTCAAAAGGCTGGGCGTTGCTTTTTGTGGGGGCCTTAGAAATGAGGCCAGGATCTTGTCAGAGATATTAAGGGAACAGGGCTTTGAGGTGGCATCAGTTATTTGTATGGTAGGGAGAACACCCAAAGAGTTTCTTGGTATAAAAGAAGATCAGAAGGTTAGCGTAGGAGAATTTGAGTCAATGTGCAGCCCTATAACCCAGGCAAAGATCTTAAATGAGGTTAGAACAGATTTCAATATTATTTTTGGATTATGTGTTGGTCATGACTCTCTTTTTATGCGATACTCTAATGCACTATGCACAACATTAGTAACAAAGGATAGGGTAACTGGTCATAATCCTCTCGCAGCCCTCAATCTGCATAGATCTTATTACAGGAGGTTGAAAAAAGAGAAATTTAAAAAGGGTGGGCGTATTATTGTCACGGTAGAAGATGATTGATTTTAAGGGAATATATCCATGGATGCCATAGTTGAAAAATTAGTTACCTATGTATCAGAAACAAACTATGATGGTCTCCCCAAAGATGTTATTGATGAGACAAAGAAGTTTATCCTTGACACCCTTGGTGTTGGCCTTGCTGGAGCAAGGGAGCCAGGCTGTAAGGAAGTAGTGGACCTGGTAAAAAAATGGTCATCAAATAAGGCCGGCTCTACCATCATTTATTATGGAGATAGGGTTTCACCCCCTGAGGCTGCATTTGCCAATAGTGTATTAATGCATGCCCTTGATTTTGATGATACCCTTGATAGCTCTGCTATGCATGCACATGTTTCGTCCCTTCCGGCTGCTCTTGCAATAGCTGAATCTAAGGGGAAGGTTACTGGAAAAGAATTTATTACTGCTGTTGCCTTAGGAGTTGATATAACATGCAGGATTGGCTCAGCAATCCTGTCTCCCCTTTCATGGATAAGGACTGCAACATGTGGTTCCTTTGGTGCAGCTGCGTCTACGGCTAAAATCCTAAACGGAGGCGAGAAAGAGATATTAAATACTCTTGGCATTGTCTATAGCCAGACTGCGGGTAATGCCCAATGCCTTGTTGATGGAGGTCTGGTAAAGAGGATGCAGCCTGGTTTTTCTGCGCGGAGCGCAGTTTTAAGCGCTGCTCTGGCCTCTCAAGGTGTTACAGGGGCTACGAATGTATTTATGGGTGAGTATGGTTTCTTTAAACTATATGAAAGGGGTGAAGTAAAAGAAGAAAAGGTAACCGAAAACCTTGGCAATCACTTTGGGGTGATGGATTTGAGCATCAAGCCATATCCCTGCTGTCGCATGACCCATGCCTCTATAGATGCTGCCCTGGAATTGTATAACTCTCACCACATAGATCCGGAAGGGATTGCTGAAGTCGTAGTCTATGTATCAAAAATGGTTTTTGATATGGTTGGTGGCCCATTTACAATCAGGTCTAATCCTCAGGTTGATGCCCAGTTTAGCATCCCTTACACAGTAGCAGTAGCATTAAAGAAAGGGGAGGTTTTCGTGGATGATTTCATCTCAGATACAGTTAGAAAGGAATCTTCTATATTGGAACTCGCTAAAAAGATCAGAGTCTTGATAGATCCTGAATTATCTGCCAATGATATCTCTTCTGCAAACATGGTAATCAAGATGTTCAATGGCGAGAGCATTTCTTTTAAAGTAGATACCCTTAAAGGGAGTCCTTTGAGGCCTATGACCTTTGATGAGTGTGCAGATAAATTTAAAAAGTGCCTTGAATACTCTCATAAATCGTCTCTGATTAAAAAAAGCGAGATTATTACAGATTTTATTTTCAATCTGGAGAAAAAAGAGGATGTAGGTGAAGTCTTTGATTACGTGTAAAGTGCGGTTTAAAAAAATCGTATAAGTTCAGCCACGAAGGCACAAACCTGCCCGCCATCCGGCAGGCGGGGACCCAAAGAGAAGATGAGTATAAATTGAATAAATGAGTTCTCTCATTAATTTCAATGTGCCATGCATGAAAAAGGCTATTATAGAGAATAATTATATAATCTTAATGCCTTAGTGCCTTTGTGGCAAGATACCTGGGTAGTTACAAAAAATCAAGATAGAAAGGAGGTGACAGATTAAATTTTATAGTGCATTTTTAAGGCTGGGGTTTGGGACAATCTCTCAATAAGAGAAATTTAAAACAAAAAGAAGGGAGGAAATAAGATGGAGAGATTTAAGCGTAATTCTTTATTTTCAGGGATTATTTTGGCAGTAGCAGTGTGTGTTGGATTTGTGCTGATTTCAGGGTGCGCAACTGCGCCAAAGAAAGGCGAAGGCCCTGTTGCAACCTTAAAAGTTTGTCCTTCGGCAGAAATCACTACCCTCAAATATTTTATGAAGAAGTCAAAGTTTAGCGGGGGACCAAAATTTCATGTTAAAGTTGGTATCAAAAATATTTCTGACAAAGACAAGCGTTACAGAGTAAGTATTTTTCTGCCGGATGGTGTTTCTTCCGGAGGGTTTTATCCCAGAAAAGGAAAACCTGCTGTTTTAAAGCCAGGAACGGAGGAGGTTGCAACCTTTCCTATGTATTTTGACAGTATTCCCGATAGTCTTACTGTAAAGGTAGAAGAACTTTAGAACCTTTAGAAGAAGGGAGGATTAGAAGATGAGATTAAAAGGATTTTCTTTTTTGACGGCAATAATTTTTGTAGTTTCAATCATTATATTTGCACCGGGAAATGCCGGTGCTGTTAAATTTTTATCTTTTGGCACAGGAAGCCCCGCAGGGACCTATTATTTTCTCGGAGCAGGCTTTGCTGCGATCATCAACAAGAATGTTCCAGGAGTAAGAGTCACAGCAGAGTCAACCGCTGCCTCTACAGAAAATACTCGATACCTAATTAGGGGTAAGATGGATATGGGCCTGGCTAGCATGGGAACCGTGGCGGATTTAAAAAAACAGGGTATGGATGTTGACAAGGTGCGCCTGATTGCCGTGGGGCATACCAGCGATACCCACTGGATCGTACGAAAGAACTCTCCGATTAAATCCTGCTATGATTTTAAAGGGAAGGTCATTGGTGTTGGTCCGGCTGGAAGCGCTACCCTGAATATTTGGTCAAAGAAACACCTTGCTGCAGGATGGGGAATAACCTTTAAGGATATAAAGCCCAAGTATATTGCCTTTCATGAGATAACCAGGGGAATCAGGGATAATACCATTGATGCAGGCCTCATTGCGGCAGGATATCCTATTGCCGCTGTCATGGAATTGGCCAGGGATATTCCTATCCGTCTCTTAGAAACCGAGCCCGAGGTGATGAAAAAATTGCAGGCCAAGTACCCCAATGTAACGCCCCTTGTCTTTCCGGCTGGAACCTACAAAGGGATTGATAAGGACACTCATACCTATGCACTTCCCCAAATGTGGCTCTGCAGGACTGATTTGCCTGAGGATCTTGTTTATAAGATAATCAAGGCCGTTTATGATCACTCGGCAGAGAGGAATGCTATCCATCCCATGGCAAAAAAGTATACGGTTGAAAATGCCTTCAGGGGTTCAAAATCAGTACCGGTAGGATATCATCCGGGTGCTATAAAATATTACAAGGAAAGGGGTATTTGGGATAAAATGGCCCAGTATCAATAAGATGGTTTGTTGAATTTAGGGCATAGAGATCTTTCTCTATGCCCTTTGATTATCACTAAGAGATGAGCAATGGATAAAGAGTCGATAAAACCCAAGGAATCGAGTGGTATCAGTACGAGGCAAAGGCAGCTTACTGGAATCTCCGCTCAATTGGTAAGATGGATTGCTATCGGCATGAGTCTGTTTCAGCTCTATACAGGTTATTTCCAATTTACTGCCATGAACCAGAGAGTTCCCCACGTTACCCTGGGCTTTATCCTGATATTTCTTGTCTACCCTATGAGTCGCAAGAGCAGGAAGGACAAATTGAGCATAGACAGTGCTATTGCTGCATCTATTATCCTGATCTGCGGTGTTTATGTTATGCTTAATTGGTTCAGGAAGATGGGGGCTATGGGATTAGAGCCTCCATTACATGAACTCATTATGGGAGGCATTTTCATAATCCTTCTAATTGAGGGTACAAGAAGGGCCCTGGGCTGGGCCTTTCCAATGGTAGCTATTTTGATATTGATTTATGCACGCTTTGGAGAAATAATGCCCGGTCTTTTTGCGCATAAAAACTATGGGACCGACCGTATAATAGATAGTATGTTTATTACAGCGGATGGTGTTTTTGGGATGCTTGCGGGGATTTCAGCTACATTTATTTTCCTCTTTATCCTTTTCGGTGCCATGCTGAGGGAGGCGGGTGGTGGGGAGTTTTTTATAAATTTTGCATATGGTATCTGTGGTAGGTTTAGAGGGGGACCTGCAAAGATTGCTGTTGTTGCAAGCTCCATGTTTGGCATGCTTTCAGGAAGTGGTACAGCCAATGTTGCAGGAACAGGGCAGATCACAATTCCCCTGATGAAAAGAACTGGCTATCCCCCCTATTTTGCCGGCGCAGTCGAAACAGTTTCAAGTGCCGGGGGTCTGTTGATGCCTCCTATTATGGGAAGCGCTGTATTCATTATGATGGAGATTATAGGGGTAAACTACTTGGTTATTATAAAGGCCTCCATCATGATGGCTATCCTTTATTATCTCGGGCTTTTTTTAATGATCGATATAGAGGCCCAAAAGATAGGGCTTGTCGGTCTTAAACAGGAAGAAATCCCACCACTTAGAAAGACACTAAAAGAAGGCTGGCATTTTTTTATACCTCTCTTAGTATTGATCTATTTTCTGGGCATTGAGAGGAGTTCTGTTACCAGGGCGGTCCTATGGGCAAACATCAGCATCCCTTTGATAGCTATGATGCGAAAAAAAACTCGGATGTCTCTATCAAAGATTCTAACGGGCCTTGAAAAGGGAGCGTTAACGGCGGCTCCGGTGGTAGCTATTTTGTCTCTTGGGGGGATTGTTGTTGGTATGATTACCCTTACTGGCTTGGGTTTGATGTTGTCTTCTATCCTGATTGAACTTTCACATGGGAGCCTTTTTTTACTACTTTTTATGACCATGATAGCCTCAATTATCCTTGGAATGGGTGTGCCACCTGTTGCTGCCTATATTATCTTAGCAATTTTAGTTGTGCCAGCCCTGATAAGGATGGGCGTCTATCCCCTTGCTGCACATCTTTTTGTATTTTACTTTGGCACTATTGCTGGTATCACACCCCCGATGGCCCCAGATGCATTTGTTGCTGCAGGAATTGCTGACTCCCCTATGATGAAGACTGCCCTTACTGCCTGCCGTCTGGCTATAGTAATCTTTATTCTCCCCTATATCTTCGTTTATAATAATGCCCTTCTTATGATCGGGAATTTTTGGCAGATCATATGGGTTGCTTTAACGGCCTTGCTTGGCGTATTTGCTCTTGCCGCAGCAGTGCAGAACTTTATGAGCAAAAAATTACCTTTTTTACTTAGGATTGTTTTATTTGGGACTTCTTTCAGCCTTATATTCCCTGGATTAAAAACGGATTTATTAGGCATAGTCTTGCTTTTTTCAATAATCCTCTATCAAACACCTCAACTTGGTAAAAGATTTAGGGGATATCTGGTAAGGGGGTAACTATAAAGAGGTATTAGATTGATCATGACAGGCAATAGCAAGATCAATTCCTATAAAAGAATAATGATGGCCCTTGAGGGGAAGAGGCCAGACAGGATCCCTGTATTTCCTTTAGTCAGGGACTGGGCAATTCGGCAGGCTGGTTTTACCCTTTATACTCTCAAGTGGTTGTTCCATACCTGCTATTGCACCTCCGGAAAATATTGAGGCCATGGTCAGGGCGGCAAAAGGGGAATGACGAGCGATAGGTATAGAAAAGAATGTTACGTTTTTGCCCTAAAGATGGAATCTAAATCCGAAGGAAGATAGAGACTATGACACAAAAAAAGGAGTTTCCACAAGCAGGCTTTGAATATCAGCTCATATTAAAACATATATTGGAGCACACAGCAAAAATGCGACCTGAAGGTGAAATTGTCTACAGGGATCATTTTCGCGAGAACTATGCCCAGCTTTATGAAAGATGCCAGCGTCTGTCAAACGCTCTTAAAGGATTGGGAGTGAAGGAAGGCTCGAAGGTCATTTGCTTTGAATGGAATACACATCGCTTCCTTGAGACATATTTCGCTGTACCTTGTATGGGAGCCATGGTGCATATGGGGAACCCACTTTTGACTCCGGAACAGATAGCCTATCTCATAAACCGGGCAGATGACGATGTAATTATCTTTAACAAAGATTTCACTTCAATAATTGAGTCAATTAGCGACAAATTAACAACAGTTAAGCATTATATAGTATTAGCAGATGATGAAAAAATGCCGAAGACAACACTACATCCGATTTCAGAGTATGAGGAACTGCTCCGCTCTGCATCGCCACACTATGAGTATCCTGATCTCAACGAGGATACTGTGGCATCATTAAGTAACACAACCGGCACGACCGGAGATCCAAAGATATGCTTCTTTACTCATCGCCAGCATGTAATGCACACGCTTATCTGGTCAAATATGCTCCTGGGTTTTTCAGGGGAAAGAGGATTAGACCCGCGCCGTGATATAATAATACAGCTTGTGCCTATGTTTCACGCCCATGGCTGGGGCATTCCTTATATAGCGACATTTCTTGGATGCAAACAGATTTATCCTGGCAGATTTGATCCGAAGATATTTTTAGAAATGCTAAAAAAAGAAAAACACCCTCAACAGGGCGGTTATATGGCATGCGTGGCTACAATGCTTAACATGATCATTTCCCATCCAGAGGTTGAGCAATACAAAGAATATTTTAAGGGTCTTATCTATGAAGGCGGAGGGATGCGGCTTAATACCATCCTTGCCAGAAAAGCAAAAGAACTTGGTATGGATATCTGCTCTGGGTGGGGAATGACAGAAGCGTACCCAAAAGTGGGCCTCCAGTATCTAAAGCCTCACATGTTTGATTGGCCGGAGGATAAAAAAATAGAGTTTCTCAGCGGAACAGGTATAGCTCCTCCGTTTGTGGAGCAGAGGGTAATAAATGAACAAGGCAACGATGTTGCGAGAGATGGGAAGGCAGTTGGCGAGGTTGTGCTCAGAGCCCCATGGCTCACAATGGGCTACTACAAGGATCCCGAGAAATCAAAAGAACTGTGGCGAGATGGATGGATGCACAGTGGGGATATGGCAGTGATTGACAAGGAAGAGAGTGTATTAATTATCGACCGGTCAAAGGATGTGGTTAAAAGTGGTGGGGAATGGATTTCGACCCTCACACTGGAAAATTTGATCAACATGCATCCAAAGGTCCAGGAGGTTGTAGTTTTTGCGGCACAATCCGAGAAGTGGGGAGAACGCCCAGTAGTTTTATTAGTTCCGAAAGATGAATATAAAGGAACGATTTCCGAGGCGGAATTGAGGGAGCATATGACACAATATGTGAAAGAGGGCAAGATATTAAAGTGGTGGATACCGGAAAGATTTATCTTTGTAGATCAAATACCTCGAACAAGCGTTGGCAAATTCGACAAAAAGGCGATACGAGCAACGTATGGGGATGTATTGGAGGCAAAAGAGTAGGAGAAGATTTATCTTCCTTGAAAAGGGTGTTGAAAAGTACCCTGCGAGAGCGTGATAATTTGTCTCCTGCAGGGTGAATCAGACTCATTTTTTCTGCTTTTTGTTTTTGTTGCCCTGTGTCGAAAACTGCCGAATGTTTTTTTTGCTCTTTTATGTCCCCTTTTTGGGGCAGCTTTTGAGTCGTGGCAGACGATCAGGACAATATCAACAGAAAGCGGTAGTTTGTTAATATTTCAAGGTAAT
>Ga0315538_1001199_pt1 | contig 15721 bp, 13 predicted proteins | sample SalMarSW160230MG_2_FD_203834 | JGI IMG/M metagenome (GOLD analysis project Ga0315538, IMG submission 203834) | Salt marsh sediment microbial communities from the Plum Island Ecosystem LTER, Massachusetts, United States - Salt Marsh Sediment SW1601-230 ...
AACAACGGCGTACAGCTCAGACGATTACCGTTACTCAAAATACAGTCCCCGTGGCAAGATTTACTGCAACACCTACTCAGGGAGAGATTCCTCTAGAGGTGATCTTCAATGCTTCTGCATCTGTGGATACGGATGGTAGTATCTCCTCTTACAAGTGGAGTTTTGGCGATGGAGAAGGTCAAGTTGGTGTTAAGGTCACTCACACATATCACGATACAGGTGAATACATGGTGCGATTGACAGTAATGGATGATAAGAATGGTGCTGGAAGTGCCACTGAAACGATACAGACCACTCACACTTTGCCTGTAGCTATACTTACTGCTGTGCCTGTGTCAGGAATAGCCCCATTGAGAGTTGAATTTGATGGTTCCGCATCCTGGGACCCCGACGGCTATATCTCTAGTTTCTACTGGGACCTCGGTGACGGGGCGAGCGCGACAGGTGTTAACGCAGTTTACACCTATAGGAATCCGGGAGACTACACTGTCTGGGTTACGGTCGTAGACGATCAAGACAACATGGGGACAGCTACAGAATGTGTTAGGGTGTCAAGGCCCGAAGTGCACGAAGTTGGTGAAACCGTAAGCAATGGCTACGTTGGAATGAGCCTTCGTGGAGTACGAGAAGGCAGATCCAAAGAGGGGTGGTGTGAACCAGACCCGGGGCACATATACGTGATAGCCCACCTGAATGTTGAGGCCTTGAGGAACAATCAGGATGTCTCCAGGTCCAAGTTCAGGCTCATACAGAGCGATGGTAACATCCAGGATGAGTATAGCATGGCAACATGCTCATTACTTCGTGGTTTCGAAGATGGGGCTTTAGATAAGGGCCAATGGATAGATGGTGAGATCGCATTTGAGGTTTGGCCAACGAGCTCCTATATTCTGGAATACAAGAGTGACAAAGGGAAGATTCTCCGATTCCGATTCCAACTGTAGAAACACATTAGAAATCGACACAGTGAAACTTCCTTTCGGCAACTTACCGGAGACATCTTTTTCTCCTTCTCTACTTCCGCGTCGGGCGTCTGCGTGACCTTATTAGGAGGCAATAGATGATGTGGCGTTCTGCGCTTGTTACCTTAGCACTGATTCTTCTATTCTCTGCCGTACTCATCGCGTCTACGGGGGACCTTAAGTACGTGGACTCGATTCTCGATCTGACTACCTCATACTACCCGCAAGCGGTGCAGCTCTCCTCTGACCCGATATCAGGATTGACCGAGCCGACGTACAGTGGCACGCCGACGTACGCCTCGATGATGCTTGCTGGCAGGAGCTTTGCGCTGGTCCTTGATCGGGATGGTAGCAACGGGAAGCTGTACGTAGACGCGGATGAGAGCAAGGTTCTATCGCCTGTCGACTGGATGCAACGACTGTGGGACGGGAGCTACGTGGGGAGTGCGTCCTTCCAACTGCGAGCGAGTGATGGCAATGGCGTGCGTGCGTATCACCTCTTCCTTGTATGGAGCCCGACGACGCCGACGGTGATCATCTACTTCCGCGACAACTACCAGGAGGGTCGGATCGAGCTTGGAGGAGTGAGGTACAAGATCGCGATTATTGATGAGAACAGCGACGGCATGTTTGACGACCTAGAGCATGATCTACTCCTGATCGACCTTGATCGGGACGGTGAACTCCTGGCGAGCTCCGATTCTCACGAGCAGTACTGGCTCAATGCTCCGTTCAACATAGACGGCACAGTCTACGCGGCGGCGAGCGTCTCTGCCGATGGCTCCAAGATCGTGATCGACAAGTCGGATGCGTGGGTTGAGCCGAAGGTTCCGCTAGCTGTAGGTTTTCCCGCCCCGGACTTCTCCGTTGTCGATGCGGATGGGGAGAAGCTTTCTCTCTCTTCGCTAGAGGGGAAGATCGTTGTTCTCGATTTCTGGGCGAGTTGGTGCGCTCCGTGCCTTGATGAGCTCCCGTATGTGGAAGCGATCGCCAAGGACTACGCGGATCGGGGGGTTGTGGTGATCGGGGTTGACCTCGATCGCGACGAGGGGGCATTCACAGGCGTGGTCTCGTATTTTGGCCTCACCTATCGGCAGGTCCTCGATGGGGCTGATGGCAAGGTCTCCTCGCTCTACCGTGTCTCTGGAATACCGATGACCTATCTTATCGACCGTGATGGGATAATCCGTGGCAAAGGCCTGCGTGGCGACGACCTCAAGCAGGCAATCGTCTCCTCTCTCGCTACGGTGGCCCATGCTCCATTGGCACAGGAGTCGATCCTCTCCTTTGCCGTCTCTCCGGTGGAGATCGTGCTGTCTCCCGCTAGTACGGCGCGGTTTCAGCTCTCTATTGACAATACATCGAGCCATCCGGCAGACGGCATCGCGGTGAGGCTCGTTGAAGCGGATGGGTTCTCTCTCGATCCGACGGAAGCGGACCTGGAGGCAGTTCAACCGTTCAGCAAGGGGACGCTCGACCTGAAGCTCTCTTCCTCCCCTGATGTGCCGATAGGGACGGACGAGATCGCTCTGCAGGTGATCTACACCTACTGCATCGACATCAGCTGCTTCCAGATCGTCGATGAGGTTCCACTCACGGTTGTTGTCAGCAAGGGCGTGGCCCCAGCGGCGACAACAACAACGCGGGAGCTCCCAGTGTGGCTTCTGATGAGCATCGTCGGGGGGCTAGTTGTTGTAGGCATCGTACTGTGGCGGCTAGCGGGTGTGCGCCTTCCTCTGTACGTTGCTCTATCTATGGCCGTTATCGGCAGTCTCACCTACGGTGTCATCCTCGGTCAGCACGAGCAGGCACAAGGAATCGCTGCCGTGCTGTGCACCTCGTGCGTCGGGATCGACGAGGCGAGTGGCGAAGCGCCTTCCCTCTCCGATAGTGCGATCTCGGCTCTGGCTGGGCTTGAGAAGAGGATCGAACTGATCGTGTTCTACGCGCCCTGGTGTCACACCTGCCCGTATGCAGAAGCGATGGTGAAACAGATGGCTGAGCGAACGGGTCTCCTTTCCTATAGGTTCGTGAACGTGGACACGAATCGCGACCTGGCGGCGTCCAGTGGAGTTATCCGCTCCAAGCGGATGATCGTACCGGCGATATTGTGCGTCGATACCGGTGACGTTATCTTTGGCATCGAGGACCTGGAAGCGCGCCTGCTTAAGCTGCTTGGAGGAGGATCATGAGGCTATCATTGATGCGGCGGATAAGTCAAGGGGTTGGGCTCCTCCTTGGCCTGTTCGGGTTCACTGGGATCGGTGTGACTCACATCATCTTTCCTGGCCTGCACTGCTACGCGTGTCCCCTCTCGGTAACGATCTGCCCGATCGGGTTGATGCAAAACCTCGTGATCTACGGGGCCGTGCCTTACTTCTGGATCGGAATGATTGTTGCGTATGGCCTTGCTGCGGGGCGCGGTTTTTGCGGCTGGTTCTGTCCTTTTGGCATGTTGAACGACCTTCTCTCGTTCAACAAGACGCGCATCAGCAAGAGTCTCTCCTACTCTAAGTTCGCGGTGCTCGTGGGGACGATTGTGACTGCGTGGGCGTTCGCTGACACGATGTTCTGCAAACTGTGCCCGGCCGCATCGATCGAGGCGTCGATACCTTATCTCTTGATGGGGGTAGCGCACGTAAATCGACCGTTCATCATCCACATGATCTCCCTCGGGGTTGTCCTCGTAGGGATGCTACTCATTGCGCGATTCTGGTGTCGTTACCTGTGCCCGATGGGGGCGGTCCTGTCACTCTTCAACAGGGTCAGCTTCCTGCACCTGAAGCTCGACAGCAGTCGGTGCTCGCGCTGTAACGCGTGCGCTGCAGCCTGCCCGATGGGCTTGAAGCCGTATGAGGAATACGATAGCCACAACTGCATAAAGTGTGGCAAGTGTACCACTGCGTGCTCGCTCGACGCACTTACGTTGACCTTCTCACCCCAGAGGACTTCCTGACAACTGTGAGGAGGCCTTGGCCTGCCAGACGACCGGTTGCGTTTCCCGAGTAATTGCGGCAGAATTCGGTGTTAGCAGCGATGCAGGGAACAACTTGCAGGAATCAATCCTGCCTGTTTTCTAACCGAAAAGAGAAGGGAATGACACAAGTAAGCGGAAAGGCAAACCTAGCACGTTCGCAAGAGACGTACCCAGAGAAGTTCGCTTCTCCCGAGGTTGTCTTCTCCAAGATTCACCGCGGGGATCGGATCTTCATTGGGACCGGATGTGGGAAACCACAGTACCTTGTGGATGAGATGGTCCGCTATGTTGATGCTCACCCCAAGGCGTTCTTCGACGCGGAGGTGCTGCACCTCTGGTCGCTTGGGGTCTCCCCCTACCTGCGAGCGGAGGTCAAAAAAAACTTCCGGCTCGATTCCTTCTTCATCAGTGGTCCGACACGAGATGCAGTCAACCAGGGGACGGCCGACTACACAGCGATCTTCCTCTCTCAGGTGCCGGACCTCTTCTACCGTGGGGTGATCCCGATCGATATCGCTTTAGTGCAGGTCTCCCCGCCCGATCGCTACGGCTACATGAGCCTTGGGATCAGTGTCGATATCGTCCGCGCCGCTATTGACAGCGCCAAGCTCGTCATCTGTCAGGTGAACGAACAGATGCCGCGGACGCATGGAGACAGCTTTATCCATATTACCGATGTAGATTACATCCTTCCTTACGATGAACCACTCCTCGAGTACGAAATGGAAGTCCCCGATGAGATCGCTCATCGGATCGGTGGATACGTCTCCCGGTTGGTGGAGGACGGGGCAACGATCCAGGTGGGTTATGGGCGGATCCCAAACGCGATCCTCAACCACCTGAAGAAAAAACGCCACCTTGGGGTACACACCGAGCTCTTGAGTGACGGAATCGTCGAGCTGATGAAAGAGGGGGTCGTCGACAACACGAGGAAGGCGATTGACCGCAACAAGACTGTGGCGGCGTTCTCCATGGGAAAACGCTCCACCTACGAGTACCTCTCCGATAATCCGGGGATCGCGTTCCGCCCGGTTGAGTACACGAACAGACCGATGATTATCGCGCAGAACTCGAAGATGACCGCGATCAACACGGCCCTTGCAATCGATCTCACCGGCCAGGCAACGGCTGAGTCAATCGGTAGCACCTTCTACAGCGGAATCGGTGGCCAAGCCGACTTCATGCGGGGGGCAGTGATGGCTCCTCAGGGAAAGTCTATCCTTGTCATTCAGTCGACGGCGAAGAACGGGCAGGTTTCGCGTATCGTCCCCATGTTGAGTGAGGGGACAGGGGTGACCCTCACCCGCGGCGATGTCCACTACGTGGTGACCGAGTATGGGATCGCTTATCTCCATGGGAAGAACATGCGTGAGCGAGCGATGGAATTGATCGGTATCGCTCACCCCAAGTTCAAGCCGAGGCTCCTTGGCGAGGCGAAGAAACTCAAGCTGATCTACAAGGATCAGGCCTACATCCCTGGTGAGCGGGGGCACTACCCGGAAGAGCTAGAGACCTATCGCACGACCAAAGAAGGGATGGAGGTGCTGCTGCGACCGGTGCGGTTCAGCGACGAACCCTTACTGAAAGACTTCTTCTACTCGCTCTCCGATGGATCGATCTACCGGAGATTCATCTCGGTGCGCACGGACATGCCGCACGAACGGTTGCAGGAGTTTGTTGTTATCGATTACACGCGGGAGATGGTCATCCTGGTGGTGATCGAGAAAGATGAGCGGCAGATTGTAATCGGTGTAGGGCAGTACGGGATCGATGAGCAGTCGCATACGGCAGAGGTCGCCCTCGTGGTGCGTGACGACTACCAAAACCGGGGGGTAGGAACAACTCTCCTCTCCTATCTGACCTACCTGGCAAAGCGGGAGGGGCTACTCGGTTTCTCCGCCGAAGTCCTGGTCAACAACCAGCCGATGCTGCACCTGTTCGAGAAGAGCGGATTCGAGATCGACAAGAGACGAGAGACGGGTGTCTATGAGCTTCGAATGCTATTCTAACGCATGCTTGGGTGATACGATACAGGCTGGGACGTTAAGCGATAGGATGAAAATGAAGACTGACATTGGTTACTTGTTCGAGCCGCGTTCGGTTGCTGTGATCGGGGCGTCGCGCAACAAGGCCAAGATTGGCTACCGGATCGCGGAGAACATCATCTCCTGCGGCTATAAAGGGGAGATCTATCCTGTAAACCCCAAGGGGGGTGAGTTGCTGGGGGACAAGATCTATCCCGATCTCTCACAGATTCCCGGTGAGGTGGATCTCGCGGTGATCGCCATCCCGGCGAAGCTCGTCTTCCCTGCGGTGAAGGAGTGCGCCGAGAAGGGCGTGAAACACCTAGTGATAATCACCTCGGGCTTCTCCGAGGTAGGACACTCTGAAGAGGAGAGAAGGATCGTTCGCTACGCCCGTGAGCACGGGATGAGGGTCCTCGGGCCGAACATCTTCGGGATCTATTCTTCAGCCGTCTCGCTCGATGCCACCTTCGGTCCGGGAGGGATCCTCCCGGGGCACGTGGCGATCATCACCCAAAGTGGGGCGTTGGGGATCGCGATGATCGGGAAGACCGCGGCTGAATCGCTCGGCCTTTCCGCGCTCGTCTCTGTGGGGAATAAGTCCGATATCGATGAATCTGACCTACTGGAATACTTAGCCCATGACGAGGCGACCCAGGTTGTCCTCCTGTATATCGAGGGAGTGAAGGGCGGGGACCGTCTTGTGGACATGCTAACGAAGGTCACGCGGGAGAAGCACGTGATCGTCATCAAGTCCGGCCGATCGAAACGCGGGGCGATGGCCGCTGCATCGCACACTGGATCGCTTGCCGGAGCGGACGAGATCTTCGATAGCGTGATGCGCCAGTGCGGCGTCTTGCGTGCAGAGAGCGTGCAAGAAGCATTCGACTGGGCGCGGTTCCTCGCCGATTCTCCTCTCCCTAAAGGGAAAGACGCGGTCATCATCACCAATGGTGGAGGGATTGGGGTGATGACAACCGATGCCTGCGAGAAGTACGGGGTCGACCTCTACGACGACCAGAAGATGCTAAAGGAGACGTTCTCTGGCGTGATGCCAGACTTCGGCTCGTGGAAAAACCCGGTTGACCTGACCGGGCAGGCCACAGTGCGGGATTATGAGCATGCCATAGAGGCAGCTCTCGCGAACGATGAGATGCACGCGACACTCGCCCTCTACTGCGAGACCGCCCTGTTCGATGGCGAGGAGCTCGCCCGGCTTCTGAAGAGGGAGTACGCGCTCTACCATGGGAAGAAGCCGATTGTCTTTTCGCTCTTTGGCGGTGAAAAGCTAGAGGCAATCACCAGCGGGCTACGAAAAGAAGGGATCCCGGTCTTCTCCGATGTCTACGACGCCGTCTCCTGTCTGGGGGCACTCTACCGGTCCTGGCGCAACCTGAACGCGCCGGTGGAGAGTGCAGAGAAGGTCGAGATCGATACGGGTGCGGTGGAGACGATCCTCGACCGGGCACGAAGTGAAAAGCGGGAGTTGCTCCTCGCTGACGAAGCACAAGAGGTGGCAAAGATCCTCGGGCTTTCGATGCCACAGTCGATCATCACTCGTAACCTTGACGAGGCGGTGCGGGCAGCGGCTAAGATCGGCTACCCTGTGGTGATGAAGGTCGTCTCTAAGGATATCATCCACAAGAGCGATGCCGGCGGGGTTGCTATCGACCTCGTGAATGAGGAAGAAGCGGTCGACGCCTACCAGGCGATCATGCGCAGCTGTCGCTCCTATAGAAAGGACGCGGTGATTCAAGGGGTCGAGGTCGTGGAGATGGTACGCTCTGGAGTAGAGACGATCATCGGAGGACGTCAGGATGGATCGTTTGGCCCGATCGTGATGTTCGGACTCGGGGGAATCTACGTGGAGGTGATGAAAGACGTCGCTTTCCGCGCCGCCCCGATCGGTCGCAAGGAGGCGCACGCAATGGTCGCTGATATCCGCTCCTACCCGCTCCTCTTAGGTGTACGTGGGGAGAAGCGCAAGGATATCGACGGCATCGTCGACGTGGCGGTTCGCTTGAGCAACCTTATCCACCGCTGTCGCGACATTACCGACATCGAGATCAATCCTCTCGTTGTCTATAATCACGGAGACGGGGTGAAGGCAGTGGATGTGAGAATCTTGTTCAAGGAGCAAGGGGAGGTAAGGTGAGATGAGCTCGCTGATCGTTGCCTCAACACGGAAGAGTGCGGGAAAGACGAGCGTGCTGGTTGGACTGGGTAAGGCGCTCGAGAAGAAGTTCGGTTACATCAAGCCGCTTGGTGACCGCTTTCTATATCGAAAGAAGCGCTTGTGGGACTACGATGCAGCCCTGATGGTGAACTTGTTCGATCTTACCGAGGAAGCGGAGAAGATCTCCATCGGGTTTGACCACTCCAAGCTCCGTTATATGTACGATGAGGAATCGATCACCGCAGAGGTGAAGCGGGTGATAGCAGAGATGGGGCGGGACAAGGAAATGCTGTTCATCGAGTGTGGGAAGGACCTCTCCTACGGAGCGTCTGTCCACCTCGACCCGCTCACCCTCTCGCAGGCGACAGGGCATCAGGTGCTCATCATCGCCGGGGGATCGGAGAACGATATTGCAGATGACCTTGCGTTTCTGAAGCGGTTCGTCGGGTCCGATGAGGCGCACATCGGCGGGGTGATCATCAATAAGGTGATCCAGCCGGACGAGTTCAAGGCGACCTACCTCCCGGATATCGAGGCCCTGGGAGTGAACGTCCTCGGGGTCATTCCCTATGAGAAGGAACTCGTAACCCTGGCAGTGAGCTACCTGGCGGAGAAACTCTTCGCGCGGGTCATCGCTGGGGAAGACGGGCTCGATCGTATCATCCGGAACGTCTTTGTCGGGGCGATGTCGGTTGCTGCCGCCCGTGCCGAGCCGCTGTTCAGCAGACCAGATAAACTGATCATCACTAGTGGGGACCGGAGCGACATGATCCTCGCCGCTCTGGAAGCAGGTGGAACATCGTGCATCGTCCTCACGAACAACATCGTCCCCCCAGCGAATGTGACTGCGAAGGCGAGTGAGGAGAAAGTTCCCATCCTCCTTGTTCCCACGGATACCTACGCTACTGCGATGCAAGTAGATGATCTGGAACCGCTGTTGACCAAGGATGCCACCGACAAGATCGAGATCATCACAAAACTCGTAAGGGAGAATGTTGATCTTAAGGCGGTCGAAGCACTGTAAGCCTAGCGATCAAGTATAGCCCATCACGCGCGGGTACCGCGTCGCGTACATTGGCTGGTTCGCTGCCTCTTGCCACTCTTCTTTCAGGATACCGTATAATTCAAGGTCTTCGTACCTGTCACATTTCCTGGCGTGTTGCCTACGCGTGCCTTCGTGTCGCATGGCCAGTTTCTGCATGACTTGACCTGATGCGGGATTCCGGGTGAAGTGAGAAGCATGGACCCGAAGCAAGGCCAGTTCCGTGAACGCATATCCTAGGAGGGCTTGTCCCGCCTCAGTGCAAAATCCGTGGTTCCAGTACGGCTTTCCGACCCAGTAGCCAAGTTCGGCCTGATGACCTTTGGCAATGCCCATCAAGCTGATTGCTCCGACAAGAGAGCCGTCGGGCTTGCGAGTAACGGCAAATGTTACCCCTTGCCCTTTGGTGAACGCGTCTTGATGCTTGGAAATCCATTCCTCAGCCATCCCGTCCTTGTACGGGTGTGGGATGTTAAGTGTAGTGTCGGCGATGGCCCTGTCTCCGGCAAGACGCTGAACTTCCGCCGCGTCGTGAAGTCCAAAGGAGCGGAGCACCAATCGCTCAGTTTCGAATGTCGGGATCTCTTTCATTTTCTCTCAGCGAACAGTCCCTTTTAACCTATATTGGGTCGTACACCGATACTAGCTCGTTCAGTGTATAGTTTGAATGATGACACCTCATTCAATGAACACCTTTCACGACTACTTGATTTCTACCGCGTGGTCACAGCGCGCAGGAATACCTACACCGGCTCGTACGGTGCCCTGCTCCGCGGTGTCATCGATAGTAGTGCGGGCAGCGCCCGCCTTGTCGAAGGTCCTCTCACGCTTCGTGCCGTCACACAGGCTATTGCCCCTTTTCCTGCAAGGACAAGAGCGATTCCGCGCCCTACGACACGCGCACACTTTCTTAAGATGTTTTCACAATTGCAAGCTTTGGAAATATGGTTTGTGTCCCTCGAATCCCCCTAATTCCCCTGATAGATTGACTCCTGCAACCGAAGCGTGTGACGAAACCTACAGCGGCCTAACGGATTGGCACTGACTCGCGGATACCGGAGGCGACCCTCGGGTTGAGCGGCGTGTTAGGAGGCCGTTTCAAACACTAGCCGGTGACATGCACAGGCCTAATGCCCCGCAGCTCGGCTGCCTCGGTCTGCTGAGCCCGAAAAAGGTCCCACCGAAGCTGGAGATTCATCCAGAACGAGGGCGAGTTTCCAAAGACTCGGGCCAAGCGCAGCGCCGTGCCGTGCTGGGGGTCATGCCGCGCCGCTTGTTGATCAGCTCGTTCACACGCTGATAGGGAACGTGGATACGATCTGCCAGTTCCCGCTGCGAGATCCCCATCGGCTTGAGAAACTCCTCCAGAAGCATCTCACCAGGATGAATCGGCGCTAACTTCTGCTCACCCATTCTTGCCCCCTACTGATAGTCCGTTATCTCCACCTACTAGGCCGAAGTTCCTGACAAAATCAACTTCGAAAATGGCTCCAAAACCGTATGCAATGAGCATTTCGGATGATGAACACCTTCAAAAATGTAGACATGCATGACGTTGTATCATCCCGTTACATTCCTGGTCTGATCTATACAATAACAGACATGCTCATCTACAACATGTTCAAGAAAGGTTTTTGTCCGGTTGTTTCGCGGTGCGAATGGTTGCATAAGACCAAGATTCGCAAACGCCCGCTTATCAGCTGCGGCAATACCAATAGCTCCCATCCCCCAGTGAAGGGCCTTTGCGGCATCAGAAGGAATACCTCTCGGCGTGACCCGCCATCCATGCCTCGGCTCATTGTTAGCGCCTCAATAACCCGGAGTTCCAACACACAACAATCCAATCTGATTTAAAGCGGCGCTTTGTAGACAGAACGGTGTAATACGATATTGGACTGCTTCGCCTTCTGAAGAAGTATTCATCATTTTATCCTCGGGAACTTCGGGCTAGCCCTGGGGAGTGCACTTGCCGCCACGTGGCTCGAATGCTCAAAACCAACCCCAACAAGGCAGAAGCAGCTAGTACTCCAATCCCCCCAGGGTGATGCAGGATAGATTAAGTAGAAGCCGTAAGCAGCCCTTTCCCTAACGGGCAGTCCGCACAAGTGAGAAAAGTCAACAGCACCAAGCAATGAAAGTAAGCGGGCTCAGTTCTCACTCCTTGTGCCTAACGGACATTCTCATAATTGAGAAAGGAAACTGAGCCATTTGGCGAAGTCCGCCAACTGATGAAATGTGCCCTATGTTTCTCCTTACCTCAGCGACAAGCTCATGGATCACGATTCCTTCTTCAACCTCGCCGAACTCTTTCACTATGCTTAATCGGTGTATCGAGTACAGCTCAACCAGGAACGCAATGAAGAAGAAGAAATCCCACTGTTGGAAGTTCAGGGTTTGTATCGCTACCCCACCGTTTGGCCCTGCCCATCTAAGCGTCCAGGAGAGCTCACGTTCTGCAAAGAAGGTGGCCAATACCCTGCCCAAGATGGGAGCAATACCCATTGCCAGTGAATTGACGAAGCTCCGACTCGCAAGAAAGGCAGTAGCACGCCCTTGGGGCGCTAGTTTGAGGCCGATGTTCCCTGAAGCTAGGTTCACCCCTGCAGTTGCTACACCCATCAAAATGTGAATGGCAATGAGCAGCGGAATAGTGAGAAGTACTTTTCAGGGATGGTGGTGAATGTCCAGGCAAGGATGCATATCAGGAACAAGGGGCCGCTCACACGGAGCACAGGTTTGTTACTAAACCTATCCGAGAATCCTCCCCATATGCGTAGGAAGGCAATGTACACCAGTTGGCTCAGCACTGTCAGGCCGATGATGAGAGACATGTTCAGTTCCAGCCGCTTGAGCATGTAGACCGTGAAGAAGGGAGCAGCCAGATTAGCAGCAAGACTCCACCAACCAGAAAACAACGTGAGATTTCTGAAGTTGACGTCTTGAAATGGCCGTAGGAGCAGCTTCAGAAGGCTTCCCTCTTTCTCCTCGGCAACCATCTTTGGTTCGGGGATAGTAGAGATAAAGTAGACCCCAAGCATCCCAGCTGCAAAACCTAGAAAAAAGAGGATCGAATAACCATACGCTTCGTAGCTTATGAACGCTCGTTTCCAAAAGTCAATGTAAACACCCGCAATCATGCTCAAGACTACCCCCAAGATGGTTGCAAGGCGCATGCGCTTCGCGAAAAATGAGCCGAGTTGGCCCTGCGGCACGAGATCCCGCATACACGGGTTCCAGGCACAGTTGGACACCGCAGCAAAGGCCGAATGTAGTAACATCTAGCCCGATCATCATGTTCGAGGCGCCAAGCTTCAGCGCGAACGCTGCCAGAAATGCCCCGCCAGTGAGAGTAGTCATGGCTTGGCTAGCTAGGCCATCGTTGATGAGGGCCTTGAGGCCGGACTCAGTCTCATCCCGAGTAAGGAAATCTTTTGGCTGAACCTCATGTTGGTGTCGCGCTTTGGAGGGCTAGAGCCACTTCTTCCTCCTGAAGTAGAGGACCATTGTGCCGGCAATCGCCGCCATTAGTCCCAACACAGCGAAGTACCCAAAACGCCACTTGAGTTCTGGCATATGCAGGAAGTTCATCCCATACAGCCCTGCAACAAATGTGAGGGGAATGAAGATGGTGGCGATAATTGTGAGTACCTTCATCACCTCGTTCATGCGGTTGCTTACGCTGGACAGGTAAATATCCAACATGCCGGAGATCATGTCGCGAAAGGTCTCCACCGTGTCGATGACCTGAATCGTGTGGTCATAGACGTCACGGAGGTAGATAAGCGTGTGCTCTTCAAAGAGGGCGGATTCTACCCGCTGCAGGCCGCTGATGACCTCTCGCAGTGGCCAGACGGACTTGCGCATAAACAGGAGCTCTCGCTTGAGTGCGTGTATCTCTTGCAGGGCTTTCGGACCAGGATGAACGACCAAGTCCTCGTCCAAGGCCTCGACCCGGTCCCCAAGTTTTTCCAGCAAGATGAAGTAGTTGTCCACAATCGCATCGACCAAGGTATACGCCAGATAATCGGCACCCATCTTACGGATACGCCTTTTGCTATTGCGAATCCGGTCCCGCAGTGGATCAAAGACATCCCCCTCCTTTTCCTGGAAGGAGATCACCCAGTTTGTACCAAGGATGAGGCTGAACTGTTCTTCGTCGATCTGATCCTGAACCTCGTCGTAGCGCAGCATCTTTAACACAATGAACAAGGTATTCTCATAGTCCTCCATCTTGGGGCGTTGGCCGGTGTGGACGATGTCCTCCATCACGAGTGGATGAAGGTCGAGGTGTTCTCCCAATGCCTCGACAATTTCCACTTGGTGAAGACCATCGATGTTGATCCACGTGACGGTGGGCTTGTCCTTAAACGGAAAGCACTTCTCGATCGTGGACGCCTCTCTTTCTTGAAAGCTAGATTGGTCATAGTCAACAAGCGATATCTTGGCCCGCTCTGCCTTGACCTCTCCTACGTGGACGATCGTTCCAGGAGAAAGACCGGCTTTTCGCGCGCCCCTTCGTATGAATCTCGCCATAACTCACCTCCCCGCCATGAGGTAGATCATCAGGCAGCCTTGCAAGCACATCAAGGTTAAGGTCACCGAGGACAACGATACGGCTCATTTTCCTTTTCGCAACCCAGTGTCGCCTCGGAGAGTGCACAGACCTGTGTGGGGTCGATCGGTGAACGGCACCCCGCAAAAGACGTTCACCCTGATGAAGGGTGCTCCGGTGGCAGCGGCGATGGAGAGGGACGCGATTCCGTCATTTCGCAACACGTTTACTCCAATTGGAATGCGTGCCTTTCTCATGATCTCCTCTACGATCACAGTCATGATTGCAATTGTGTCAGCCGACGCGCGTTTGGCAAACAGGACATCCTGGAGATTTTCCACGAGCGCTGCGTCAGCCCCCTTGTTTCCAGCGCTTGGAGGTCGCGTAGAGCGGTGTTTACAATCAGAGGCATCCCGCCTTCTGTGTAGCGAGCGCTCCCTGGAAAAGGCAGCAGGTGAATCATCCCAACAAGTGGCTTGTCAGATATGAACGGTTCCATAGTTCTGTAACTATATCCCTCCTTTATCAGAAGGGCAAAGAGGAGGGGCACGCGACAACCTTTCTCTGGGTCACCTGCTCTCCTTGACACGGAGCAACTCCGTGGGTATTCTTCCTTTTTGTAGTGTTACGAATTTTCTAGAGGTGTTACTAGTATGAGGAAACTCGTTCGTTTCAGCGTCTCGATTAAGGAGGGGCTCCTTTCCTCCTTCGATGAGTTGGTCCGGGAACGTGGATACCAGAACCGCTCGGAGGCGATCCGCGACGCCATCCGCCGCCAGTTAATCTACCGCGAGTGGGAGGCTGGGGAGGAGGTCGCTGGGGTGATCACGATTCTGTATGACCATCATCGTCCCGGTGTTGCCGAGGCGTTGACGGAGCTCCAGCACCATGCGCTAGCCCACGTGATCGCAAGCACGCACATTCACCTCGATGAGTCAAATTGCCTGGAGTGCATAGCTGTCAGAGGAGAGGCGCGGACGATTGAGGCGCTTGCAGACCGACTGAAGAGCTTAAAAGGTGTAAAACACGGGGAGCTGACCGCTACGTCGACCGGCAAGAAGCTCACCTAGAAAACTAAAGGAGGCTATTGTGAAAAAGCTGTTGATTGTTGCAATGTCGTTGTTGGTCATTGCCGGCCTTGGGATAACTGTGCTGGCGAAACCGACCATCGTCGCCACCCACGCCGTCTTTGGCGAGTTCGTGCAGGTAGTCGGTGGCGACTTGGTCGAGCTAGTCACCATCATTCCCTCGGGGTTCTGCCCGGCTCACTACGACCTCTGTCCGAGCGATGTGGCCGCCGTAAGTCGCGCCACGATGATTCTGTACTCAGGCTTTGAGCCCTGGATGGAGTCCCTGCTGAATGCAGTTGGTGGAGCCGCCACCGTTGTGCAGCTAGAAGGGCCTTGGAGCACGCCCGATGCCGCTTCCGGAAAGGTGGATGTCATCGCCGCCGCGCTCAGTGAACTCTTGCCCGAAGATGCCGACACATTCATGGCAAACGCCGCCACCTATAAAGAGGCCCTTGCTTCCCTGGCCACCTCCCTCAAAGCACAGGCTGCCGCACTCAATGTGGAGAACATCCCGGTCATCTCAATAGCCTGGCAGGAGGACTTCGTTGCCTGGCTAGGGTTCAATATCGTCGCGACCTATGGGATGCCAGAGAATCTATCCCTCAAGGATCTCGTCCAGCTCGCTCAGGTGGGAACAGAGAACACAGCTGCACTAGTCATCGATAATCTCCAAAGCGGGGTAAACTTTGGGGCGAAACTTGCCCGTGAGATCGGAGCGGTCCATGTCGTACTCTCGAATTTTCCCGGTGCCATGCCGGGCACGGCGACCGTGTTGGATCTCTTCGAACGAAACGCCGAGGCGCTTTTCTCCGCTATTAAGCCGCTTCCATAGAGAAGAACGGGAGGCAATGTGGAAACGCTCACCATTGATCCACGAACGGTTGATCTTGACGGGCTGATCGACCGCGGAATCCACCT
>Ga0315538_1001202_pt1 | contig 15711 bp, 10 predicted proteins | sample SalMarSW160230MG_2_FD_203834 | JGI IMG/M metagenome (GOLD analysis project Ga0315538, IMG submission 203834) | Salt marsh sediment microbial communities from the Plum Island Ecosystem LTER, Massachusetts, United States - Salt Marsh Sediment SW1601-230 ...
CTCTCATATGAATATTAAAAGCTGTTCCGTTCTTATAGGCATAAAGCACCGATTTCGCAGCCTCTCCGTAACGTTCCCATGCATCAGTACCCCCCTTCTCAAGATACTGCTGCACCGACCAGAAAAACCAAAGCGGTGCATCAACTGAATTAAAGGCAGGATTACTGTCATCTCCCATGTTGGGGAACAAGCCGTTTTTCATCCTGTCAACCTGTGTATCAAGGACTTCTCGATAAAGCACAAGCTTATGCCTTGCCAGTGCAAGCCCCGGAAGAGCAATAAAAGTATCTCTTCCCCACGCTCCGAACCATGGATACCCTGCAATAATGAAAGTCTTCCCGTGTCTTTTTTCGATAAACTGCTGAGCAGCATTTCTCAGACAATTAATAAAACTGTTTCTGGGTATTTTGCCTGTTACGGTCTTGGTGAACTTTGTTTTCAGACCCGATGGCTTTTCCTCTTTTGTCGATGCTGAAAAAACAATTACATCTCCTTCTCTTGCTTCAACTTCAAAATACCCCGGGGTAAAAAGATCCTCTGAATAATCATACCCTCTTTTCTGTTCTTCAATATATTCCACTCCAAGATACCAGTCCGGGACATGAATAAACTCAGCTTTGGTTGACAACTGTAAATTCAAATACGGAAATCCGTCATAGAGTTTTGTCCTGATACCGTTATTAATAAATTCAATTTTTGTATTGGCACCCATATTGGCATATGTCAGAGAGTGAATATTCCTGAATGCAAGAAATGGCCTTACCTGGAGTTTCATTGGCTCAGAAGCTTCCATTATTGTAACCCTGGAAAGAAATTGTTCCTCATAATGTACAAGCAATCTTTCGTGCTTCAGAATAACACCGCCTACCCTGTAAATCCTGACAGGGATAGTTTCAATCTCCAGATCTTCCAGATATTTATGACCTTTCGGACTGAAGTATTCGCCCTTGTACTTTCTGATACCTGTATTAAATGAACTATCATTATTTACCACTGTAATATCAAGAGATGACAGAAGAACATATCTGTCCCCCCCGAGTTCATCTACCGGGCATACAAGTAATCCATGATACTTGCGCGTATTACATCCTATTATTGTATATGATGAATAGGATCCTGCCCGGTTTGTCCTTATAATTTCCCTCGTAAGTGAATATTCCAGATTGACAACCTGCCCCTTCTCGAATTTAATGTAACTCATAAAAATTTTGTTTGATCCAACATAAAAAGTTTATTAAGGTATCTATTTTTATTAAACATTGCAAACATATCTTCCTTATGAAAAATGTTTAATATCAATTTTCCTTATATGATAATATTATAAATTATGTTAAAAATTTGTTTGTGTAGGGACGGATAAAAAAAAGAATAACTTTGCATTTCAATATTTAAAATATTTATCAATCAATTTCTGACTTAATGTATAATAAGCTGATCCTGTTTTTATTCACTTTAATAGCCTTTACAGGTTGCAGAAACAAAGAAGTACAATTAACCGGCACACTAAAAAATCCATTACCCGGAACATATATTTTCCTTGATGAACTCAAATCAAATGAGCTTATTACAGTCGATTCTGCCATAATATCTAATGATGGAAATTTCAACTTTCAAAGAGTAGTAAAACAACCCTCTTTTTACCTGCTCAAAATTAATGAAAATAACTTTTGCACAATGCTTTTTGAGCCGGGGGAGAAAATAAAATTATCAGCCAGCTACGATTCATTGAATTATCCAATATCTGTAACGGGATCTACTGGAACAGAATTACTGGTGGAATACAACCGGAGACTCCGAAAAACCATTGAGGATCTTCAATCCCTGAGTGAAATCTACAGGATAAATATCGACAATCCTGATCTACCTGAAGTTATTGATTCACTGAATAGCCTGGCGCAAAATTATCTTGACGAAATAAACGCTTACACAAAAAAGTACATTGATGATAACATCTCTTCCCTGGTAAGCCTGATGGCTCTCTATCAACAGGTTGCACCCAATGTTTATGTGCTTGATCCGGGTGAGGACCTTAGGTATTTTATTAAAGTTGACTCCGCCATGTATAGTCAATACCCTGATTATGACCCAGTAATCTCACTCCACCAACAAATTCAGGAGTTAGCTGCCAGATATGAGTATGAAAACTCAACACCTCTGGTTTCTGCAGAAGGGATGGAAGCTCCTGAGATATCCCTTCCTTCACCGGAAGGCGATACAATAAAGCTCTCATCAACCCGTGGATCGGTTGTTTTACTAGATTTCTGGGCCTCATGGTGCCCACCGTGCAGAAATGAAAATCCTAACCTTGTTGAAGTTTATGATCTGTACTATAAAAAAGGATTCGAGATTTTCCAGGTATCTCTTGATAAGTCGAAAGAAGCATGGATTAGAGGTATAAGGGATGATAACCTGGATAAATGGATTCATGTAAGCGATGTTAAATACTGGAATTCAGCTGTTGTTCCATTATATAATATAACCTCCATCCCTTACAACCTGCTGCTTGACAGGGAAGGACGGATCATTGGCTCAAACCTGAGGGGAAACGAACTGAAAGCAACACTTGCTGAACTCTTCAAATAGGCTGAAATATATTAGTAACCCGGTAACTTGTCTTCATAATGAAAAGATTCCTGATATTTCTGATTACAATTACAATCATAACAGGCTGCCAGAATAATAAGACATTCACAGTAAAAGGAGTTATTAAAAAAGTTACCCGGAAAGTCATTTATCTTACCAGGGTGGATGTAGATAAACCTGTAATAATCGATTCATCTAAAATCAGTAAAAAAGGAAAATTCTCATTCAAGGTCAGGGCGTCTGAACCGGATTTTTACCAGCTGGAATATTCAGATTCTGATTTTGTTAACCTTCTTGCTGAACCCGGAGAAAAGATCAATCTTGAATTTAAAGAGGACAAACTTTTCGGAGATTACTCAATAACAGGGTCCAAAGGTTCGGAACAGGTAAAGATGCTTGATCTAAGACTTGCGGATACAAAAAGAAAACTGGATTCTTTAAGAAATATTTATGAAAAAGCTGCAAAGGAACCCGGATTTGAAGAGAGGGGACCCGAACTTGAATCACAGTTTAACTCCCTGATAAAGGAGCAGCGTAAGAAGAACATCGAATTCATCATAGGGAATATCAGTTCCATGGCCTCAATAAAAGCTTTATATCAGAAAATTGATGATGACATGTATGTTCTTTATGAGCCCCGCGATCTTCAATATCTGAAAATCGTTGCAGATTCGCTGGTTCATTTTTATCCCGGCTCAAAACATGTCCAGGCTCTCGCCCGTGACCTTAGCAAGGAAATGAACAGAATGTATACCCAGCAGATCCAGCAAATGGCTGATACAATACCTGAGACTAAACTTGATCCCGATTTAAAAGATATTAACGGTAACAGAATTGCACTCTCATCCCTGAGAGGAAAGTATGTGCTTGTAACATTCTGGTCAGTTACATCAAAAGATTGTATTGCAGACAATCTTCAATTGAAAGAATTTTACAGAAGATATAACCGGTATGGTTTTGAAATCTATCAGATAAACCTTGACCAGAGTGAAGAAGACTGGAAAAGAGCTGTCAGATTTGATGAGTTACCATGGATAAACACACGGGAGGATGATCCGCTTAATCCGGTAAATGCCAGACTATTTAATGTTAAAAGTCTACCAGCAAACTACCTGTTCGATAAAAAAGGACAGATCATCGCATTTAATCTTTTTGGCAGATCACTACAGATAAAACTTGATCAATTATTTAACAACTAGAACTCTGTCTTGAATGACAATGAGAAAATATACTTTGCTTCCGACTTCCACCTTGGATTAACTGCCGGCTCAGTACCGGTTGAACGGGAGAAAAAAATTGTCAGATGGCTCAATGAAATAGCTCACGACGCCGGTGAAATATATCTGCTTGGTGATATATTTGATTTCTGGTGGGAATATAAACATGTTGTCCCGCGTGGCTTTACACGATTTCTCGGAACAATTGCATCAATAACCGATTCGGGTATCCCGGTTCATTTCTTTACAGGAAACCATGATATGTGGGTGTCCGATTACCTTTCCGGTGAATGCGGTATGACAATTCATACCGGTCCGTTTACAACTTCTTTTAACGGTATAACATTTCATCTTGCACATGGAGAAGGACTTGGCTCAGACGATACAGGTTACAAAATCCTTCTTTCAATATTCAGAAATAAACCAATGCGCAAATTATATTCCGCACTCCATCCGTCAATCGGAGTTAGGATCGGACATAGATGGTCATTAAATTCCCGGTTGGGAAAAGGTATTAAACTCGATTTTCTGGGTGAAGAAAAGGAGGCCCTGATCAGGTATTCCAAATCAATTCTGGAAAATAACAATATTGATTATTTTATTTATGGTCACCGTCATCTTGCAATGACCTATAAGTTACAACAAGGTCCGGAAATAATTTTCCTCGGCGATTGGGTAAAAAACTGCAGCTTTGCGGAATGGAATGGTAAAGAGCTGGCACTCCGGTTAATCGATTAATCAAGATAACTCATCACCTTAACTGTAAGGATAAAATAGGAATATTTGTCATTAACTGATTCGAATGTATATTTTAATTTACTCCCCGATTTTCTTGCCATATGTATTAATCCCATATTGCCCGTGCTGTCGGAACCTATATTCTGGTCGGAGAGTGATTTCAAAAAAAGTTCCTTGAGTCCGGCCTTATCATATCTGTTTATTGTATCAAGTTTTTCCTTAAGATCTTCCACCTGAGTATTCGGAATAAGATTACCTGTCGAAAGTATGAAATTATTATTTTCATGCCTGATCATTGCCACAGGCATTCCTAATTGCTCTTCCGGTTCACGTCCGGGACTGTATTTTGCAACATTATCGAGAATCTCAACCAGGATACTGAATACTCTTTTCCTGATATTTGAAACTGTATACTTTTCAGTAAGTTTAGTCTCTGTTAACGATAAAACCTCCTTGCCCACATCGGGCGAAATATGCCCCGACCATATCAGACATACATTATTATCAGCCATAAGCCTTTCAAGCTGCCTGACTGCTTTACCGCGAAAAGAATTTGACCTTTCTCCATCATGTACTCCGGCACCCACTGAATCAACAGTCTTGCTCAGAATAAAATAGGAATAATCTTTATCAACTGTTACAAAATCATAATCGAGTTTGTTTCCGGTGGTTTTTGCCATTTCAATCAGGCCCAGACCTGCACCTCCTTTTGTGCTGAACTCAGCTGTGCTGAGCATCTGTCTGTAAACATTTCTTAGATCATTAATTTCCAGATTATTTATTTTATCCAGCCTTGATTTAAGATTATCAATCTGATCTGTTCCTATCACATTTCCTGTGGTAACTGTATAGCCACCGTTATTTTTTGAGTACACTACTAATGACATTTCTGAATACTGGTTCCTGTCACTGTGCCGCGAAACATTCTGCAGACTTTCAAGTACAAACATGAAAAGCCTCTTCCTCCCAAGAAAACCAAATTCCGAACCCACCATCTCCTTTTCAAGTAACATTAGAAGTGGAATTGAATTCTCACTGGTCACTACACCCCTGTAAACAAACATAAGGCGTCCCTTCATTATTTGATCGCGTATCCTCCGTGTAAGATCCATAACTAATTACCGGGAAGGTTGTTAAGCTGCCCAAAAATAACAATAAACAATAATAATCCAAACATAATATTTAATTACACTTTCCGCAATCAGCAGGATGATTATAAAATCGTATAAGCTTTTATACTCATTACAACTAAGTAATTATATCCACAATCATCTATAAATGAATCCTTTCAATAAAAAAAATATACTTGCGGGAATGCTGAAAAGATATTTGTGTGTATATTAACCACGGGGTATTAATGTTTACAAAAATATTTTTATAGTTAATCCCTGAATATTCTCAAAATATGTTTTCCAGATTTTTAAAATACATACTTCCGCCATTCACCTTCAGAGTATTTTTCCGCCGCATATTTTATTCGAACCTGAAAAAAGTGCCTCTTGACAAACCTCTGCTTTTTGTAGGCAATCACCAGAATTCCTTTATGGACGGGATACTGGTCGGATCATATCTGCCGCAGCCTATACATTTCACTATGAGGGCTGATATGTTCAGGAAGTCATTTGCCCGTTTCTGTCTTCATGAACTGAATGTAGCTCCTGTTTACAGGATCGAGGAAGGTCTTGAAAATGTCCATAAAAATCTCGAAACTTTTTCCGATATCTACGATATCCTGAAAAAAAACGGAAATTTTATAATGTTCTCCGAAGGAACCTGTGTTCAGGAAAAGCGCCTTCAGAAACTCAGGAAAGGAACCGCCAGATTAGCATTTGGAGCTGAAGAAAAATATGGCCTTGATGTTCATATAGTCCCTGTCGGAATAAATTATACCTATCCTGCAAAGTTCAGGAAAGAGGTGATGATAAATTTCCATGATCCCTTCAGTATTAAAGAACTTAAAGATTTATATAAAGAACATCCTGCAAAAGCACTCCTTGCATTTAATGAAAAATGTGCTGCAGGTCTTCGCAAAGAAGTCATTATTATTGAGGATCCGGCGAATGACTGGCTTGCAGAAAAATTATTCATCATGACAAGAAATAATCTGATCCTGCCATTCTTTAAATGGAGATTCGATTCAGACGACCGGAGAATACTTGAGAAATCAGTGAGTGAAAAGATTAATTATCTAAGCAACATATCAAAGGAGACAATTGCTTCACTAAAGCAAAAAGTAAAAGAATATACTGACCTCCTTGATTCAAATCACCTGACAGACGAGAATATTGCCAGAAAGCTTGACTGGGGCTGGCTAAGATACTTCACAATAATTGCAGGATTACCGGTCTTTATAGCAGGCTACATAAGTAACCTTTTACCCTTTATTATACCACGCTCCATCTGCAATAAACTCATTAAAGATTTGAGATTTTACAGCTCCGTTTATATCAGCTCAGGAACCCTCCTTTACCTGATCTACTTCCCGGTTATACTGATATTGGCTGCTGTTTTTGCAGGCTGGATGGGATTGCTACTTGGACTGTTTGTTCCCGTTACAGGATATCTTGTATTATTTTATCAGGAAATCGTAAAGGAGAGATTTAATAGAATTCGTTACTGGTGGAAATCAGTCATAAATAAGCCCCTGATTGATGAAATTACAACACGCCGGCTGGAAATTCAAAAAATAGTTGATAATATCAGTCTGCCTGGTTCAGAACCTCATTGATGTCATTTGCCACTCACAACCTGCCATCTTAAAGGTTGAACATTAATAAATGTCATTTTTCATAGGTAACTAAGCTCATTTTCGCTTAATTTGCAGATTACTAACATTTACCACTGGTGCGTTCAGGAGTTGAGCTATAATCATTATGCTGACTACCTTTAATATACAGAGATACTCAATTCATGACGGAGAAGGAATACGAACCAACATTTTTTTCAAAGGTTGCCCTCTGCGATGCCAGTGGTGTAATAATCCCGAAAGTCAGGATCATTCACCTTCACTTATGTACGATAAGAGGTTATGCCGGGGATTTGGAGATTGTGCAAATATTGATAGTGGTGTAATACACATGAACAATGGTAACCCGGTAATTAACCGAAATTTAGTATCCGACGTCACCAAATATTCTGAAATATGTCCTTCCAAAGCACTTGTCGTGAACGGAGAAATGAAAAGTGTTGAACAAATTATTCATGAAGTCGAAAAAGACATTCCATTTTTCTACTACTGTAAAGGGGGTGTAACCCTTACAGGAGGAGAACCGTTCTCACAGGGACCGGATTTAAGAGAATTAATAATTAAGCTTAAAAATCTCGGCATTCATATCTCCATTGAAACATCACTTCATGTAGAATGGAAAATAATTGAAGAATATACTGGCATTATAGATATGTTTCTGGCCGATCTGAAGCATACTGATTCAGAGAAATTCAGACGTTTTACCGGAGGTGAAGCCCGGCTGGTAATGGATAATATCAAGAAGCTGAATGAAACAGAAGCCGGATTTATTATCCGTGTGCCTGTCATTCCGCTTTTTAATTATTCTGAACAGGAGATATATTCTATTATTGACTTTACCTCCGGACTATACAACATCCAGGAAATTCATTTTATTCCCTTCCATAATCTCGGAGCAGAAAAATACAGATTGCTTGGTATTGAGTATGAGTATAAAAAACATAAAAGTATAAATAAATCTGATCTCGAACCTTTTGTTGATTATGCCTGTGAAAAGGGACTTGTTGCTAAAATTGTAGAATGATATGTTATCAGAAACAAAAAGTTTCCTTATTACGAAGCGGATAGCAAAGCTAAAGGAAAATATACTTGCTGCGGTGCCCACGGTTTGCACCGAAAGAGCAAAGATCTATACCAGGGTTTATCATGAGAATGAATCTTTACCTGTAATAATCAGACGAGCTAAAGCTCTGGACAAGACCTTACAGGAAATGACAATATTTATCAATGATGGTGAACTCATCGTCGGTAATCAGTCATCAAAGCTCAGGGCTGCTCCCATCTTTCCGGAATATGTGGTCAGGTGGATCCTTGATGAACTTGATGAATTTGACAAGCGACCCGGTGATGCATTCTTCATTAATGAACAACAAAAACAGGAATTAAGGGAGATCTGCAAATGGTGGCAAGGCAAAACCGTGATTGAAAGAGGTTATTCTTTAATGTCTGATTTAAACAGGGAAATCCATGAATCGGGAATAATCAGGGCGGAAGGTAACCTTACATCGGGAGATGCTCATATTGCCGTTAATCTCGAAAGAATATTGCAGATCGGCCTTCGTGGATATCTTGAACAGGTAGTCATTATAATGCAAACACTTAAAGAGACTGATCCTGAATATTCGAGAAAACAAGATTTCTACAAGGCCCTGGAAACCGGCATCAGATCATTTCAGATGTTTATTAAAAGATATGAGAAGCTTGCTTATGAATTGTTTCAATCTGAGACGGATCCTGAAAGAAAATCAGAACTTCTAAAGATCAGCGAAAACTGCGGGCATCTTACGGATAATCCTCCGGAAGATTTCTATCAGGCAATACAGCTTACATTGTTTGTACAACTGGTTCTCCAGATCGAAAGTAACGGGCACTCTGTCTCACTGGGTCGAATGGACCAGTATCTTTACAACTTTTACAAAAATGACATCATCGAGGGCAAGATCACTGATGATTTTGTAATGGAGCTTCTTGAGAACACATGGTTAAAACTTCTGTCTGTCAATAAAATACGCCCATGGTCACATACACGCTATTCAGCAGGAGGTCCTCTTTACCAGAATGTTACTATAGGCGGCCAGACTGTTGACGGTAAGGATGCCGTTAACGAACTGAGTTTTCTGATACTCCGTTCTGTGGGGATGATGAAACTGACCCAGCCAAATCTTTCTGTCAGATTCCATAAAAATATCAGTGATGAATTTATGATGGAATGTGTAAAGGTTATTGAGAAAGGATTCGGGATGCCTGCCTTTAACAACGACGAAATAGTAATACCCTCGCTTATTGAACTGGGTGTAAGTAAAGAGGATGCATATAATTATTCAGCAATAGGTTGTATTGAAATTGCTGTTCCGGGCAAATGGGGATACCGTTGCACAGGTATGAGCTTCCTGAATTTCATGCGAGTCTTTCTGGCTGCAATGAACAATGGACTCGATACAATGTCGGGAAAAACCTTTCACAGCGGGACAGGCAATTTTGAAGATTTTGTCGATTACAATGACCTTATGAATGCCTGGAAACATCAGGTAGAATTTTATACCAGAGCATCCGTCGAAATCGATACAGCAGCAGATATCGCTCTCGAAGAGCTTGTCCCTGACATTCTTTGTTCGGCTTTTGTTGATGATTGCATCGGGCGTGGCAGGACTATCAAGGAAGGTGGATCAGTGTATGATTTTATTTCAGGCCTTCAGGTTGGTATAGCCAATCTTGGTAATTCCCTTGCAGCTGTTAAAAAACTTGTCTTTGAAGAGGAAAAGATCAGCAGGAAAGATCTGATGAAATATCTGAAAAATAATTTTGAAGGGCAGGATGGGGAAAGGATTCGCCAGCTACTCCTGAATTATGCACCCAAATACGGAAATGATGAGGATTATGTTGATCTGCTTCTCAGGGAAGCATATATGGTATATATAAATGAGCTTCCCAAGTACCATACAACCCGGATGGGAAGAGGTCCGGCCGGTTGCAGATATTATGCAGGTACATCCAGCATCTCAGCCAATGTCCCTTCAGGTTCAGTGGTCCCTGCAACACCCGATGGCAGGAAGGCTTTCACACCGCTTGCTGAAGGGAGCTCACCCTCTTCCGGAACAGATGTCCTGGGACCAACAGCAGTCTTTAAGTCTGTCTCCAAACTGCCGACTGAAAAGATTCTGGGAGGTGTCCTGCTTAATCAGAAACTCTCTCCATCAGTTATCTCAGAAGATACAGACAAAATGAAACTCATTTCAATCATCAGAACCTTTTTCTCTGCATTGAAAGGCTGGCATGTGCAATATAATATTGTTTCGAGGCAAACACTTCTGGCAGCTAAAAAACATCCTGAGAAATACAGGGACATGGTAGTCCGTGTTGCCGGATATTCTGCTTTTTTTACTACATTATCTCCTGACACGCAGGACGATATAATTGCACGAACAGAGCAAATACTAAAATAAACATGGAAAAATTCCTTTGCGGAATAGATATCGGAGGCACAAAATTATCAGCCGGACTCATTGGCCGGGATGGTGCCATTCATGATAAGATTACGGTATTTGATCATGTTGATAAAACGGAACACGAGTTAGTGGAACAGGTCGCATGGCTTATCAACTACCTTTTGCAAAGAAAAAGACTTCAGGAATCAGATCTACATGGTATTGGTATAGGTTTTCCGGGACATGTACGTTATAAAGACGGTATTATCATAACAACTTCAAATCTGAAAGGATTTAAAAACTATCCTCTGAGGCAGGCAGTTCAGGAAAACTTCAGAGTACCGGTATTACTTGATAATGATGCCAATGCTCAGGCTTTCGGGGAATTTAAATACGGGGCCGGCAGAGGATATGAAAGTCTTATTTTTCTTACGATCAGTTCAGGAATAGGGGCAGGCATAATTCTTAACGGGAAACTATATCGTGGAATTACCGGCACAGCCGGAGAATTCGGTCATACAATTGTTAATCCCGAAAGTAGTTTAGTATGCACCTGCGGAAATAAAGGATGCCTTATGGCCTGTGCTTGTGGCCTTGCCCTTCCCTACCTTTTCAGAAGAAAGCTTGAAGAAGGAATAAAAACCACATTACCTCTGCCTGAGGATTTTAATTTCAACAACGTTGACGGTAAACTGATAAAAAAAGGGCTTGATTCCGGTGATCCCATCTCCAGGGCTGTTATTCTTGACTGTGCCGATTACATTGGAATAGGCATTTACAATATTTTCCAGGTTTTCAATCCTCCTGCCGTGATACTTGGGGGAGGACTTCTCTGTTGGGGCGAACTGTACCTTAACCGTATCAGAAGCAAGTTTAGCAGCCTTGCCCGCGACATGATCCATGACAGGATCGATATTATTGAGTCTGGATTAGGCAGTGATGCAGGACTGATTGGAGCCGCAGCCTTGCTACTTTAATAAAAAACGAAAGCATTGGAATTATCTTATCCTGCCCATCCTTCCCTGTCGAGGTTCCGGTAGTTAACCGAGTCATGGTTCGACTTCGCTCACCCTGACTCGGTGTAAAATTTATGACTGGTTTGATTTTTACATTCTGATAACTCATGTAATAATTTAAGATCATTATTAATCAATGCCAACTTTTTAGCCCTTGACCATCCTTTTAATTGCTTTTCATACTTAATAGCTTTAATCGGACTTTTGAATTGTTTACAAAAAACAAGTTTTAATGGTCTTCGACTAAAAGTATATGATTTCTCATGCAGCCCTGTTATATGCTCAATAAATCTTCTACCTACATCATTCGTTACTCCAACGTATAATGAGTCATCTGAACATTCAAGTATATATACATAAAGGTTTTTCAGGATTTCAGGTTACTTAAAAAATTAATACTTTGGTTAGTTCTTTTAACTCCCAACAGAGCGAGCGAAGCCGAGCTCATCCTGCCCATCCTTCCCTGTCGAGGTTCCGGTAGTTTATTGCTTCGGATATATGTTCGGCAGTAATATTTTCTGATTCTGCCAGATCAGCTATAGTACGGGCCACCTTCAGTATCCTGTCGTAAGCCCTGGCCGAAAGGCCTCTCAGTTCCATGGCTGTCTTCAGCAGTTTCCCTCCTGTTTCATCGAGCTGGCAGTATTTGCGCTGCATCGACGATGTCATCTGTGAATTCGAATAGATCCCTCTTACCGACTCAAACCTTTTTGCCTGAACAGCTCTTGCTCTTACAACCCTGTCACGAACTACTTTTGAAGGTTCAGTCTTTCCCGAATCGGATAGTTTATCATAATTAACCGGGACTACCTCAATATGTATATCAATACGGTCGAGGAGCGGGCCCGATATCCTGTTTAGATATTTCTGCACCATTCCCGGTGAGCATACACAGTCTTTTTCAGGGTGATTATGAAATCCGCAGGGACAGGGATTCATGGATGCCACAAGCATAAAACTGGCCGGATAATCAACTGTTGTTTTTGCCCTCGAAATTGTAATAACCCTGTCCTCAAGAGGCTGCCTCATCACTTCCAGCACTGTGCGCTTAAATTCCGGCAGTTCATCCAGGAACAACACTCCGTTATGACCCAGTGAAATTTCACCTGGTTGAGGGAAAGTCCCTCCTCCTACCAGGGCCACATCGGATATTGTATGATGAGGTGACCTGAAAGGTCTTTTTGTCATTAGTGCAGTATGATCATCTATCTTTCCTGCTACCGAATGTATTTTAGTTGTCTCAAGAGCCTCCTCCAGAGTTAGAGGTGGAATTATAGTCGGTACCCTTTTGGCTAACATCGTCTTACCGGCCCCCGGAGGACCGATCATAATAATGTTATGTCCTCCGGCTGCAGCAACTTCCAGTGCCCTTTTGACATTTTCCTGTCCGCGAACATCTGAAAAATCAATATCATACTTGTTTGCTTCACTGTTGAAAATCTCCATCAGGTCAACCTTGACAGGAGTGAACTTTCTCGCAGTATTAAAGAAATCAACCACATCACCAAGCTTTTCCAGACCATAAACATCCAGACCGACGACGACTGCAGCTTCCCGAGCATTCTTTAATGGCACCACCACTCCCTTGAAACCCTCTTCCCTGGCTCTCAGAGCTATCGGAAGAACACCCCTTACCGGCTGAAGGGTGCCATCTAATGATAACTCACCCATAATAATATACGACTCAAGCTCACCCCTGACAATCTTTTCATCAGCAGCCAATATCCCTATTGCCAGGGGCAGATCATATGAAGAACCCTCCTTACGGATATCAGCAGGAGCCATATTTATGACAACCTGCTTGCCGGGCCAGTGGAATCCCAGCGTCCGTAAAGCTGATTCAATTCGTTGCTGACTCTCTTTTACTGCAACATCGGGAAGACCCACAAGAAAAAACCGTACACCCCGGGATACATTGACCTCAATTGTTACTGTAACGGCATCAATGCCTGCAACGGCACTGGCAAATGTTCTTACTAACATAATATTAAGTTTACTAGCACATTAGGAAACACAATATCAAATATAGAAAATTATTAGATAAAAGACAAAAGAAAGAAGTCAGAAGTCAGAAGTTTTAAGGTTCCCCTCCCGGGAGGGGTAGGGGTGGGTTATTAAAAGGGCTGAAGGGTTGAAAGGCTTAAAAGTTGAAGGGTTTAAGGGGTTATATATAAAGACTTTAGGGTTAAAAATGCTTAATAATTGACTCAGGAAATACCGCTGAGATCAAGTTTCGTAATTAATCGAATAATCAGAAGACTATTTCTCAATTAGGTGCCGTAAAAGGAAGATTCATTTTCTCAACAATGGGAATGATCCTTGGGTCATCCCTTATATCGTCAAAACCATACATTGGACATGTAAAATAGGGCATCATTGGGTCATGTATTTCATATCCTTTTATGTAATATTCGATTGCTTTATCCAGGTTACCTACTCTGTAATAATATTTACCCATTATTATAGGGCCCATATAATTTGTCCTGGCATATTCTTCCGCATAGGTAAGCAATGTATTAATTGCCTCTACATAGCCCTTATCCTTGAATACGGCCATTATGTCCTCCCTGGCTTCATCATCTAATCCTGGCCAGGTTTTAAGCTCTGTTTCGATAGAATTCTTATAATCACCATTAAAATAAGAAGCGTCCGCGAAGGAGAGCAATGCAAAATGGTTCTCCGGATCTATTTCAAGAGTTTTTTTGATTTTTTCCAATGACTGTTGGATTCTACCATTATAATCCACGTTTGCACTTAATGTCATTACCAAAGGGTTCATGGGATCCAATTCAAACGCCATCTGTGAATGAAAATGTGCCTCGTCGTATCTTTTCAGGATCACTAAGAGATGTGCATAATAGATCCTTGACATCACATCGTTCGGATTTAGTTCAAGGGCCTTCAAAAACTCCTTCTCGCCCTTTTCCCAGTCCCATTCAGTCCACACTGCAATGATGCCATTGACAAAGTGGGAGTCGGTAAAATCCGGGTCAAGTTCCAGGGCTTTATTAATGTTTTCGTAGATTTTCGGTCCTGCTACTTCGGGTGCTGCAAATCCCGTCTGCGCTAATCCAACCCAGACCTGTGCGATACCGGCATAGGGAGGGGCAAAGTCAGGATCCTTTTCAATGGCCAGGTTCAGGTATTCCAGGGCCTTGTTGAGGGATTCCAGGCTGAGATCATCCCAGTAATGGTAGCCCTTTAAGTAGGCATCGTAGGCTTCCAGATCTGCAGTGGGTATTTTCTCAATAAGCTGTTTCTCTTCAGGAGCTATGACCGCTTTTAATTCAGCAGCTATTGATTTCGCAATCTGTATCTGGATATTGAAAATATCTTCCACATCGGTGATTTTTTGCTGGAATGACTCCCCCCAGAGATGTGTCTCATGCTCTGCCATAATTAACTGTGTCCTCAGCCTGAAGGCAGTGCCGTATTTCTGTCCGCTGCCCTCCACAATATAGTTTACGCCAAGCTCTTCGGCTATCTCAGGGACTGACTTTTTGCTCTCCCGGTATTGCTCGGCCGATGTACGGGATATAACCCTTAAATCTTTGATCCTTTGAAGGTTGTTCAGTATCTCCTCCATCACTCCATTGATGAAATAGGTGTTCTCCTGGTCGGGACTGTCGTTAATGAATGGAAGTATGGCAACTGATTTTTGAAGTTTAGTGGCGTCTGTTATCTGTTTCCCATCACCGGTTATAGCCTCCTTTTCAACTGAAGATGGTTCAATGAGTATCTCAATCCCCTTGTACCTGAGATACCATTTCATAATTATTGCCAGATTGCTTAAAGCAGGCTTAACCTGATCAGGATCAAAATCCTTCGGGTGGGCGCCGTACGTCGATAGACTGTTGAGACCATGCATCGAGGTTATAATATATGATGGTACTTTTTCTTCCTTGTTAAGTTTATCAATAATCCCTTTCAAAGGCTCTGTTTTCCGGGGTCTTTTCAATTCAGTTTCACACAGATCGGTAACAATC
>Ga0315538_1001211_pt1 | contig 15651 bp, 16 predicted proteins | sample SalMarSW160230MG_2_FD_203834 | JGI IMG/M metagenome (GOLD analysis project Ga0315538, IMG submission 203834) | Salt marsh sediment microbial communities from the Plum Island Ecosystem LTER, Massachusetts, United States - Salt Marsh Sediment SW1601-230 ...
CAATCGCTTCTCGGTAAAGACGACAAAGTGCCCACAGCTCAAGTGATGGTTTACACCATCATCGGACAATACCTTGCCACAGGTGAACGCCTGTTTGAACACATCTATGTCCGAATATCGTCTGTGGATTCGGATGGCGGCCGTGTCTACGTCGGCTACTTCGGTTCGGGGGGTCTCTATGTCTACGACGACTGGGGTGACGACTGCGACGACCGCTTAGGCGTCTCGTCCGCTCGGAAGTTCTGAACCTTGAAGTCTTGAGGATTTGTTTCTCTTGATAACTTGAGCCTTCGGCGATTTTTTCGCAGGAGGCTCTTTTCTTTTCTTCAATTATCTTATAAACTTATAGATGTCTGCTAATGCAGGTGCGGTTACGGCTTCACCTCGCAGGCGTCTCATCTTTGAGACATCACCAGAGTATCGTTGTCTACGGATAACGATAGCGTGTGATAAAAGATAGAGATAGAACTTCTTGCTTATCCTTAGAGGAGATGATAACGAAAGTTGTCTGCTCCCGAATAAAATACAGGAAAGAGAGGATATAAACTCTTACGAGTAGTAAACCTCAATTTCCAGTGATATGGATGAGGGTAAGCAAATAATGTGGATTCGGATGGCAACCGTGTCAACGTCGGCAACTTCGATTCGAAGGGTCTCAATGTCAACAACTACTGGGATGACAACTGCAACGACAACTTAGGCGTCTCGTCCGCTCGGAACTTCTATTTCTCGTCTGAATTAAAAAGCGCTCTCCTTTTTGGGAGAGCGCTTCGTTTAACGGTCTTTGGTTGATTTTATCCAACCGCCAAGCATCCTGCCTATTTCGTCCACATCTTCTTCAAACATGATATATTTTCGGTTGTCTAATACCTTTATTTCTTTGCAAAGCCTGAAAAACACACGCAAGAAATTTAATCGAAGACTGCTTTTTTCTAATACAGGGAGCTTTTCTGCCTTTGATAATTGACTCGCCCATAAAATGTTTTCGAGGATATCTAAAATGAGATTCTCGCATCTCTGCCAAATAGTATAACGGTCTTGTTTGGAAACAGAATTACGCAAACCATAAAACTTTTTATATAGTTCGTAGGTTTTCTTAAAAATTGGTATATCAAATTCGTCCATAGCTATGAAAATTTATAAAGACATTTTTAATAAAATTATTTCATTAGAAAATCTGTTTTTGTCGTGGGATAAATTTAAAAGTGACAAACAGAAAAAACGAGATGTTCAACGATTTGAATGGCGGCTTGAAGAGAATATCTTTAAGCTCCACAGGGATTTAAAATATCACAGGTATAAACACGGAGCTTATACATCATTTTATATCCAAGATCCAAAGCAGAGACATATTCATAAAGCTACTGTTCGAGACCGCGTGCTTCATCATGCTGTCTTTACCATTCTCAATCCTATATTTGAGCCAGTGTTCATCTCTAATTCCTTTTCCTGTCGCATTAACAAAGGGACGCATAAGGGGATAGATATTCTGGATAAAATAGTAAGACAAGTAAGTAGCAATTCTTTTAAACCGTGTTTTGTTCTCAAGTGTGATGTTAAGAAATTTTTTGAAACTATTGATCATAAAATTTTGTTAAACATCATTAGTAAACGAATAAAGGACGATAATGCTATGTGGCTTCTGGAAGAAATTATTGAAAGCCTTGCCTCTAAACACTCTACGCTTTTTGAACAGAAAGGTTTACCAATTGGCAATTTAACCTCTCAATTGTTTGCCAATATCTATCTTGATGAGTTTGACCAGTTCGTTAAACACAAACTAAAAGTAAAGCATTACATTCGTTATACCGATGATTTTGTTATTGTGGCGAGCGATAAGTCATACCTGAAAAATCTTATCGTTCCTATTCGTTCTTTTCTTTCAGATAAACTTGCTCTTAAATTGCATCCTAACAAAATTACCGTCCGCAAATTCCATCAAGGAATAGATTTTCTTGGTTATGTTGTTCTGCCACATCATCGGTTACTTCGCACTAAAACCAAACAACGCATTTTTAGAAAATTAGAAAAACGAATTAAAGAATATAAAAGTGGAATAATTAGTAAGCAAACTCTTGAACAATCATTACAGTCGTATCTCGGCGTTCTTTCTCACGCAAATACTTATAAACTTGAACAGGAACTGAAAAATCAATTTTGGTTTTGGTTTAATGAATAAAAAAAACCGACCAATATTGGACAGCCTAAATCAAAAACATCTTTAATTTTTCTTTTAAGTTATAAGCAATAGATAGATAGATAGATAGATAGATAGATAGATAGCATATTTGAGGATAATTCAGATTAACTTTTATTTAAATTTATTTCTATTTTATTATCTTATTTCACAAACTTCAAAAAATGGAGAAATTATTTTTTGAATATCTAAGAGATATTTATCTGGATGGGGTTTTATTTTTTCAAATTTTGGGTCAATGGTTTTTTCTGCCCGAAAGTTCTGTAAGTAATATTTTTTAGCTGGTGAAATCCATTTAGCAATTTTTAGAATATCGTCTTTTTCCAAAACTGAAGGCACAACGGTTGTTCTAAATTCTGAGTCAATTTTATTCTCTTTTAATATTTTTATGCTTTTTTCAATATTCTCAATCTTAGAATAAAGTTTAGCATATTTTTCTTTGGGTAATTTTACGTCCATTGCCACATAGTCAATCATTTTTTTATTAATTAGCTCTCTTAACATTTTAGGATTTGAACCATTAGTATCAAGTTTTATAGAATAGCCCACTTTTTTTATTTTTTTAATAAACTCTGGCAAGTCCTTATTAATTGTTGGCTCCCCACCGCATAAAACTATTCCTTCCAACATTCCTTTTCTTTTTTCTAAAAAATAAAAAAATTCTTTTTCTGAAATTTTGGGCTGCTTTTTTATCTTCTTTGGCAAAACCAACTCTGAAGAATAACACCAAGGACAGCGAAAATTACAGCCAGCCAGAAAAACCGTGGCAGCTAATTTACCCGGATAGTCTATTAAAGTAAGTTTTTGTAATCCAGCTATAATCATTAGTTAATTAAATAAAAAAATCCCCTTAAAGTCAACTAGTTCAGGGATATACCGCCCGACAGGATTCGAAAGTAATTATACTTTTACTTCAAAATCTTTTCTCTCTTCAAACTCGCGCTGTTTCCCAAGATTATACTGAGATACAGGACGATAATAACCTACAATCCTTGAATAAACTTCACAAGGTTGTTTAATTGTACACTTTGGACAATAAAAATGTTCTCCGTTTAAATAACCATGGCTGGGACAAATTGAAAAAGTTGGCGTTAAAGTAATATAAGGAAGATGGAATTTTTCAAAAACTTTTTTGACTAAATTTTTAGCCATTCGGATCTCAGAGATTTTTTCTCCCAAAAAGAGGTGGAGAACGCTACCACCGGTATATTTGCACGTAATTTCATCTTGGAGATTTAATGCCTCAAAGGGGTCATCAGTATAGTTAGCTGGTAATTGGCTTGAATTTGTATAATATGGTGTCTCTTTTGTTCCAGCAGTAATAATATCTGGATATTTCTCTCTATCTTTTAAGGCAAGGCGGTAAGCGGTACTCTCAGCTGGAGTTTGTTCTAAATTATAAATACTGTCTGTTTCTTTTTGATATTTTACTAATTTTTTTCTCATAAAATCCATAACTTCAAGGGCAAATTTTCTTCCTCTTTTTGAACCAATGTCTTCTCCAATAAAATTTAAGAGAGCTTCATTCATCCCTACTAAACCAATGGTTGAAAAGTGATTAGCCCAATACTTCCCTCTCATTTTTTTCACTCCTGCCAAATAAAATTTTGAGTAAGGATATAATCCTTTTTTAATAAAATTTTCTACGGTTTTCCTTTTTATTTCCAAGCTTTCTTTTGCTAAATCCATCATTTTTCCTACTCTCTCAAAAAATTCTTTTTTAGTTTTTGATAAATAACCAATTCGGGGGAGGTCAACTGTCACCACGCCAATTGAACCAGTTAATGCTCCTGAGCCGAATAATCCCCCTCCTCCTCGATTATGAAGCTCTTTTAAATTCAAACGAAGTCGGCAACACATTGAACGAACATCTTCCGGTTTCATTTCGGAATTGATGTAATTGGCAAAATAATTTGTTCCATATTTTGCCGAGGCCTCAAAGATTCCATCAAAAGCAGGCTCTTCCCAAGGAAAATCTTTAGTAATATTTATAGTGGGAATAGGAAAATGGAAAGGTCTTCCTGATTTATCTCCTTCTAACATTATTTCATAAAAAGCTTTGTCAAGAATTTTCATTTCCTCCTCAAACTCAGCATAGGTTTCTTTTTGAGGTTTTCCTCCAATAATTACTGGCTGTTTAGCAAAAGCCGGGGAAGGTCTGAGATCTAAAGTAATATTTGAAAAAGGACATTGAAACCCTACCCGAGTTGGTATAGACATATTAAATAAAAATTCTTGCATTGCTTGCTTAACTTGCAAATAGTTTAATCTATCATATCTAATAAAAGGAGCCAATAAGGTATCAAAATTTGAAAAAGCGATCGCGCCAGCTGCTTCACCTTGGAGCGTATACATAAAATTTACTACTTGGCCTAAAGCCGCCTGAAAATGCTTCACTGGTTTCGCTTCTACTTTCCCCTGAACCCCGCTAAACCCTTTTAATAAAAGATCGTACAAATCCCAACCAACACAATAAGGACCTAAAGTGTCCAAATTATGTATATGTAAAGCTCCTGACTCGTTGGCTTCTCTGATTTCTTTCGGATAAATTTTGTTTAACCAATATCTTTTAACAATATAAGAAACTCCATAATGATTTAATCCCTGTAAAGAAAAAGCCATATTAGCATTTTCTTTAACCTCCCAGTCTAATTTTTCTAAATATTGATCAACTCTATCTACTGCCTCTTCGCTTACTTTTACTACTTCTCTGATTCTTCTTCTTTGCTCACGGTATAGAATATATGCTCGGGCGGTCTCAACTAAGCCATCTAAAATTAAAACTTCCTCAACAATGTCTTGAATCTGTTCTACTTGAGGAATTTCATCTTTTTTAAAACGGCGATTTAAAAATTTAATCACCCTATCCGAAAGTTTTTTTGACCTTTCCCCGTCGCCTTGGTCAGTTGCAGTTATAGCTTTAAAAATTGCCTCGGTAATTTTGGCCTGGTCAAAATCTATAATCGTCCCATTCCTTTTTTGAACTTTAGTAATTTTATTTTCCATTTTTTTGCAGAAAAAAACAAGAGATTATTCTATTCTAACTTATATAAAAAGCAGGTCAAGCCCACCAAATTGTGGATAAACCTCGCTACCAATACAAATATTAGCGCGAGGGCTTTTTAGAAACCGGTTACAATTACCGTCACTTTTATCTCTCCTTTTTTTAGTTTCTCATTCTGAATTGCTCCAAAAATTACTTTTGCTTCCGGAGAAACCTCCTGAGTAATAATTTTAGCCGCTTCATCTATCTCAGATAAGCTAATGTCTTTGCCTCCAGAAACACTAAATAGAACTCCTTTTGCTCCTTTACAAGACAAATCAAGCAGAGGAGAACTAAGAGCTTTCTGAGCTGCCTCCCTTGCTCGCTCTGGACCCGTAGCTTTTCCTATGCCAAACAGGGCAGAACCTGAATCTTTCATAATTGCTTTAACATCGGCAAAATCAATATTTATTATCCCTGGCAGAACAATCAAATCAGAAATCCCCTGAACTGCCTGCCTTAAAGTTTCATCACAAATCCAAAAAGCATTTAAAACCGTAGTTTTTGGTTCTAAGATTGAAAGCAATTTATCATTGGAAATACTAATTAAAGTGTCAACTTTTCCACTAAGTTTTTTTAAACTATCTTGGGCAATTTCCATCCGTTGAATTCCCTCAAAAGAAAAGGGCTTGGTAACTACAGCCAGGGTTAAAGCTCCTGATTTTTTAGCGACATCAGCTACAACAGTAGAAGCGCCTGAACCACATCCGCCGCCGAGTCCACATGTCACAAAAACCATATCTGTATCTTTCAAGGCCTCTTGAATTTCCTCTCTTTGCTCTTCGGCTGCCTCCCTTCCTATTTCAGGATTCATCCCTGTGCCTAAACCCCTGGTTAAATCTTTGCCAATCCGAATTTTCCGATGGGCTCTAGTTCTTTGAAGATCTTGGGCGTCAGCATTTATGGCGACTAATTCAACGCCTTTAATTTTACACCTCATCATCCGAGAAATTACATTTGACCCTGAACCTCCCACCCCGACCACTTTGATTTTAGTGTTTGAAGTCATAGTTTATGGTATGAACATTCTAAACATCTTTTTTAATTTATTTCTAATTCCTTTCCCAGGGTTTGGAAAATTCCCTTGCTCCTCTTCCGAATCAACTCCTTCTAAAATTAAACCATAAAGAGAGGATAAGCTCGGATCCTCTTGAAAGGCAGGGGAAATTTGAGAAACTCCGATGCGACAGGGCAGTTTTAATTCTTTTTTCGCCAATTCTTTAATCCCTGGCAGTTTTGCCCCTCCTCCGGTTAAAACTACTCCAGCCGGAAGTAATCTTTGACGAGAAATTTTCTTTAATTCTTTATTAGATATCGCGAAAATTTCCGAAACTCGAGCTTCAATAATATCTTTTAATGCTTTTTTTGAAAAAATAAGCGGCTCTTCCCCTTCAATTCTTATTTTCTTTTTATCTTTAGAGGGCACCAGACAATTTCCAAATTCCAGCTTTATTTTTTCTGCGGTATCAATATCTGTTTTAAGGCAAATGGCAATGTCGCTGGTAATATGCCCCGACCCGATAGGAAAAACAGCGGTATGGATTAAATTCCCTTCTTCAAATACTGCTAATCCGGTAGTCCCAGCTCCAATATCTAAAATGCAAACTCCCAATTCTTTTTCTCTGGGAGTTAGAACTGCCCGGGCGCTATCTAAAGGAGCAAGGGTTAAATAGTTAATTTGGAGCCCGGATTTTAAAATACTTTGGCTGGAATTTTTTAAATAAGGAGAAAAGCCGCAAAGAATCAATGTTTCTGCTTCTAATCTTACTCCTTCCATTCCTATCGCATTCTTCACCCCTCCCTCTCCATCAACAATAAACTCTTTAGGGAAAACTTCAATAATTTCTTTATTTGAAGGAAGAGAAATAGCCTGAGCAGCTTGTAAAACTCTTGCAATATCTTCCTCCGAAATTTTCTGGTCGGCTCGAGAAACAGAAACTAATCCCCGAGAAGAAGTGCAAAATATATGTCCTCCTCCAATATTGGCATAAACGTTGTCTATTCTTTGGCCACAATCTTGCTCAGCTTTTTCCTTTAAAGAAGAAATAATTTCTGCTACTTTGAGAACATCAATCACCACTCCTTTTCTAATCCCTAAAGAAGTTTGCTGGTTATGGCTCAAAATTTCAAAATCTGCTTCCCCGGATTTTTTAGAAACAGTAAGCAATTTTATGGAATCTGATCCAATATCTAAAGCGTTAATTATGTACGGCTTTGACATATTTCATTTAAACATTTAAGCGCTTTAACATTTAAATAAATTTAAATAGTATTCCTGCTTCTTTTCCATCTTATCAGCTTCTTTCTTATCTTTTTCGTGTTCATAGCCCGATAGATGCAGTATTCCATGAATTAAAACTTTGGCTAATTCTTTTTTAAATGTTGAATTATATCTTTTAGCATTTTTCTTAACCTCTCTGAGACAAACGACAATCTCGTTTAATTCATCACCAAAAGATAAAACGTCTGTTATCTTGTTCTTGCCCCGATATTTCTTATTTAGTTTTCTCATTCTCCCTTGGCCAACGAAAACGATAGATAAACCAATTTCTTTTCTACTTTCACTTTTTAAAACTTTTTCTGCAACTCCTTTCAAAAATTCCTCATCAACAAAACTGGTAGTCAAATTATTAATTTCAATCATTATAGTAATTCTTTTACAATTTCGCTCACTGTATTTCCATCGGCTCTGCCTTTAACTTTAGGCATCATCTCTGCCATTACTTTTCCCATATCTTTTATTTCCTTTGCTCCAACTTTTTCAACTGCTTCTTTGGCTAATCTTTTAATTTCTTCTTCTGAAAGTTGCTCCGGCAAATACTTTTTTAAAACTTCCATTTCTGCTTTTTCTTTTTCAGCAAGCTCTTTTCTTTCGCCTTTCTCAAATCCTAAAATCGCCTCTTTTCTTTTTTTATTCTCGGAAGAAACAACTTCAATTATCTCCTCGTTTGTTAAATTAGATTTCTCAGCAAGTTCTTGTTCGGTTAATTCTGGCTTTTCCTTTGAAATCCTGTATCTTTTTTCTTTCTCTTTGCTCAAAATAGCAGCCGAAAGCATCCGCAACGTAGAACGAGAGACTTCATCGCCTTTTTTTAGAGCTTCGGTGAGATCAGCTTGGATTGTTTGCTTCAACATAAAAGTTCTTAAATGTTAAAACGACTATTTCGTTTTTCCCATCTTCTCCATTTTCTTATACTCTTGCCTTAATTGTTCTTTTTTTAGAGCTGATCTTTTTTTCATCTGATGACTTTTTGCTCTCTTTCTAAAACGGTTTTTTCTCGCCCGAAGCAAAATCCCGCTTTGTTTCATTTTTCTTGAAAAGCGGCGAACTAAACTTTGTGATGATTCCCTTTCTTCTTTTTTTATTTCTAACATATTAGTATTTTCCACTAAGCAGGTGTAAATGCAAATGGTCAATCACTTGCCCGCCTTCTCTGCCTACATTAATTATTAACTTATAACCCCTTAGGTCTTTTTCTTTGGCTATTTTTTTGGCAGTTAGAATTATTTCTCCCATTAATGTTTTATCTTCTACTCCAAGATAGTTCACTGAAGGAATGTGTTTTTTAGGAATAATTAAAAAATGGACAGAAGCCTTGGGATTAATATCTTTGATAGCGATAACACTATCGTCTTCATATACTATATCAGATGATATCTCCTTATTTATGATTTTGCAAAAAATACAATTCATAATTCTATTTTTTTAGCTTCTTTCTCATCTCCGCCACCACTCTATTCAGTTTCACTATTTCTTGCTTCCCGCTTTTCATATTTCTAATTATAATCATCTCTTCCAAAGATTCTTTCTGTCCAAGAATAAGAGCATATCTTGCTCCAATCTTATCAGCCCTGCTCAACTGGGCTTTTAAAGAATCTCTACCAAAGGATTCAGCAACCCTTATTTTTGCTTTTCTAAAATCTTCTAAAAGCTTCAAGCTTTTCCTCTTTGATAAACCACCAAGTTGAGCTAAAAATATCTGAGTTTCAGTTTCTTTATCCCCCTGTTTTATCTGTTGGGATTTCATCAAATTTATAATTCTTTCTATTCCAATCGCTGCCCCGCAAGCCGACGTTTCTTTTCCCCCCAAAAGTTTAACTAACTTATCATATCTTCCCCCGCCCGCCAAAGCAATCCTGGAACTTTCTTTCTTTTCAGATGACCCAGAAAAAATTTCAAAAACAGTTTTAGTATAATAATCAAGGCCTCTAACTAAATAAGGATTAAGATTATAGGGTATTTCAATTTCGTCTAAAAACTCCAGAACTTCTTTAAAATGTAAGTGGCATTCTTCACAAAGATGGTCAAGTATCTGAGGCGCCTCAGCTTTTATGGGTTGACATTTTTCTCCCTTGCAATCTAAAATTCTTAAAACATTTTCTCTAAGCCGTTTTTTACAATCAACGCACAATGAGGCCTCTCTTGTCCTAAAATAATTTGCTAAAAGTTTTTTATAATAAGGCCGGCAATTACTATCGCCAATACTATTTACCTCAACAATTAAATTTTTTAACTTAAGTTCCCGTAAAATATTATAAAAAATCTGGATAATCTGAGCATCTATTACCGGACTTTTTTCTCCTAAAACCTCAAATCCAAATTGCCAAAATTGACGATATCTGTTAGCCTGGGGTCGCTCATAGCGATAACAAGGACCAAAATACCAAAGCTTTAATGGCTGAGGCAAGTTTTGCATGCCATTTTCAATATAAGCCCTAACCACCGGAGCGGTCCATTCTGGTCTCAAGCTTAAAAAATCTCCTCCTTTAGTTTTTAAACTATACATTTGCTTTTTTACAATGTCGGTGGCTAATCCAACCCCTTTGGAAAAAAGTTCTGTTTCTTCAAGAATTGGAGTATCAATTTTTCCAAATCCATAAAAATCAGCAATATCGGAAACTATATCATAAATCTTTTTATAATATTTCTGCTCTTCTGGCAATATATCATGCATCCCAGTTGGACATTGAAATTTGGGTTTCCTCATAAAAAGATTTACGCGAGATTAAAGCAAAACTAACGCAAGATTATCTTGTATTGATCTCGTTATAAATCTTGCATTAATCGATACGAAGGAGCTTTAAAATTGGCCGCAGTAGTAAATGGCCAAGCTCTGAAAACTACCCGGCCAATAATATTTTCTTCGGGCAAGGTCCCGAATCTTCTTGAATCAAAAGAATAAGAACGGTTATCGCCCAAAACAAAATATTCATTTTCAGCTAAGTTAACATTGATATTTCCCGATGTCAATAAATCAGAAAAAAGATATTCTGATTCGTCTAAAGTTTGAGAAGAACTATCCTTATAAATTATTATTTTACTATCTTTAATCTCTACTGTTTCTCCTGGAAGACCAATAACTCTTTTTATAAAACGTTGGGAAGGATTTCCCGGATATTTAAAAACAATTACCTCTCCTCTCTGAGGAGCCTTAAAGCGATAGCTAATTTCATCTACAATCAAATAATCGCCGTTTTCGAAATTTGGGTTCATTGATTGACCTTTTACAAAAAACGGTTGAAATAAAAAATATCTAATCGGGATTACTATAACCGCTGCAATAATAACTATTTTAGCAATCTCCCAGATGAAAGTAATAAATTTTTTCATATATTTATATATATAATATATACTATATATTATTCTATATTGTAGCAAAGATCTTTTATTTGTGCAAACAAAAGAGGGCTAAAAATCTTAGCCCTTTTTTAAAATTTATTCGGCAAATTCTTTCTTAGGTTGAACCAAAATTAACAAATTATGTCAATACTGTTATAATGAAAAAATGATAATTATTGTAGGTCTCGGTAATCCCGGGAAAAAATATAAAAATACTCGGCATAATATTGGTTTTCAGATTGTTGATGAGCTTGCTAAGGAAAATAATTTTCCTGAACTCAGATTATCCAAAAAATTCAACTCTCTCGTTTCAGAGAGTATTCTAAATAATGAAAAAATAATTTTAGCCAAACCCCAGACATTTATGAACCAATCAGGCAAAGCAGCGAAAGCTCTAACCAGTTTCTACAAAATTACGCCGCCGGGTCGCGTAGTGATTACGCCGCCGGGTCGCGTAGTAGATCTTGTGGTAGCGCATGATGATATTGATTTGTCTTTAGGAAAAATCAAAATTGTTAAAAATAGAGGAGCGGCTGGCCACAAGGGCGTGGAGTCAATAATTAAAGAATTGGGGACGAAAGATTTTGTTAGATTCAGAATTGGAATTCAACCCGAGAAAGGAAAACCAAAGAATGTAGAAAAATTTGTTCTTCAAAAATTTGACAAAGAAGAAAAAGAAATATTAAAACAAATTATTCAACAAGCTTTAATTCGCATATTCCCGTTCGTAAAGAGTTATTCACATACATAAAAAGGAAAGGCTTAGCTGATTATTCAGCTAAGCCTTTGGCGTCAACGATACCTAATTCAATAAAATAAATCACTGCCTTTTTTTTATTGTTCACCCAAGCCTCAGCATTTAACCCAATTACTTGTTGTCTCGACCGCCTTGGCCTATCTTCACTGCCAATAGTTTCAATTCTAGGATTCCCTTCCTCATCTGCTTCTTCGTTACGTTCTCTTACAGATATCTCTATTCTTAAAAGATCGCCGGGAATAGAAAAATTAATAGATTTAAAGCTAGCTTTTCTTAAAAAAGCTAATTTCCCATCAAGATTAGAACATTGATCTACCTGCTGAACTAGCCAAACCCCTAAAAGCTGAGCTGTCATTTCTGGGTAATCCACTCCTCTAAACAATAACTGGCCTCCGATTTTATGACCTTCGCAAGATTTTGATGTTACTAAAAATTCGCCGATAATTTTCTTGGCAGTTATTGTAACTCGGTCTAAAAAAAGCTTTCCTTTTCTATGAGGAAGAATAGACATAATTTCCTTTTTTTTAATAATTCTTTTTTCTTCCTTTAAAGGCTTTACACCCGCTACAACTCTTTTTCTTACACCCTTTCTTGGTTTTCCATCTTTTTGGTCTTGGTTATCTGATATTTTATTATTCATTTTTTCCCTTTCAATATAAATTGTCAATGTTCTTTTTAATCTCTAATAATACAGGAAGTCAGAAAAATTTCAAGGTCTTTTCATTTTACCCAGTTAGAGGTTAATGTTATGATTCAAGAATGGAAAAAATAACAATAGAGGATAAAGATTATCCAGAACAGCTCAAAAAAATTAAAAATGCGCCGAAAGCTCTTTATTTTAGAGGAAAAATTAGGCCAGACGAAGTTCGTTTTGCTATAGTGGGAACAAGGAGGTACTCTTCTTATGGAAAGCAAGTAGCCCTGGAAATTGCTGGCAATTTAGCTGAATCTGGACTTACTATTGTCAGCGGTTTAGCTCCGGGAATTGATACTTTTGCCCACACAGCAGTAGTTGAGCAAGGAAGAAGAACAATTGCTGTTCTTGGCACCGGTCTTGATGAAAAAAGCATTTACCCAAAAGAAAATATTAAATTAGCCAGAAAAATAGTTGAATTGGAGGGTCTTTTAATTTCCGAGTACCCGCCGGGAACTCGGGGAACTCGTTTCAGCTTCCCTCAAAGGAATCGGGTAATTTCCGGACTTTCAAAAGGCGTGTTAGTTATAGAAGCTAAACAAAAAAGCGGTTCTTTAATTACGGCAAATTATGCTTTTTCCCAAAAAAGAAAAGTATTCGCTATTCCCGGCTCAATTTATTCTTTAAATTCTCATGGTACCAATTTTTTAATAAAACAAGGAGCAAAATTAGTTGACAGTGCTAATGATATTTTAGAAGAATTAAATTTATCTATATCTGTTCCGCCCGCCACGTCAAATGCGACGGACGGAACCCAAACCCTTGAAGAAAATTTAGTTTTGGATACTATAAAAGAAGAATCTTTACATTTAGATAAAATTATTGAAAAAACAAAATTAAATCCAGCTATTGCAGCCAGCACGTTGACTATTTTAGAGCTTAGGAATAAAGTAAGAAATTTAGGAGGAAATATTTATGCGCTAAAGCGCTAAAATTATGAACTTGATTATAGTAGAGAGCCCAACGAAATCTCATACCATAGAAAAATTTTTAGGGAAAGAATACAAAGTTCTCTCCTCTTTCGGACATATCCGGGATTTGCCAAAAGGCGAGCTTGGAGTTGATACTGAGCAGGGTTTTAAGCCAAAGTATGTTATCCCTCCAAAATGCAGAAAAGTTATCAGGAAGCTAAAAGATGAAGCTAAAAAAGCAAAAGTAATAATCCTTGCTAGCGATGAAGATAGAGAAGGAGAAGCAATCGCTTGGCATCTTAGCCAGGTTCTTGATTTAAAAAAACCTCAAAGAATTGTTTTTCATGAAATTACTAAATCAGCGATTGAAGAAGCTCTAAAAAATCCCAGAGAAATTTATATGGATTTAGTTGATGCCCAGCAGGCGAGAAGAATTTTAGATAGAATTGTCGGTTATAAACTCTCGCCTTTTTTATGGAAGAAAGTAGCCAGGGGATTATCTGCCGGAAGGGTCCAATCAGTTGCTGTTAGATTAGTAGTTGAAAGAGAAAGAGAAATTGAAAGTTTTAAACCGGCTGAATATTGGAGTATTGAAGCCCTGCTAAAAAAACAAAAAGCAGAAAATGAATTCACCGCCTTGATTGTAAAAAAAGACGGAAAAGTTATTCCCAAACTGGGAATTAAATCAAAAAAGGAAGCAGGTAAAATCATAAAAGATTTAAATGAAGCAGAATTTAAGATTGAAAAAGTTGAGAAAAAAGAAATAAAAAGAAACCCTCTGCCGCCATTTACTACCAGTACCCTCCAACAGGAGGCCTGGAAAAGATTTAGGTTCCCAGCAAGATTTACAATGGGTCTTGCCCAGCAACTTTATGAAAAAGGAAATATTACATATCACCGAACCGATTCTTTAAACCTTTCTCAGCAATCTTTATTCTCGGCTAAAAAATTCATTGAAAACAATTTTGGTAAAAGTTACTGGGCTGGATTTTTAAGAAAATATAAAGCGAAAGGCAGAGCCCAAGAAGCTCATGAAGCAATCCGTCCCAGCTTTGCTCAAAAAACCCCTGAAGAAATAAAATTGGAAAAAAATCAGCAAAAATTATACGACCTTATTTGGAGAAGATTTATCGCTTGCCAAATGGCACAGGCCGTTTTCGATTCAACTTCCATAGAAATTAAAGCTAAAAATTATACCTTTCGAGCTACCGGACAAACTTTAAAATTTGACGGATTTCTCAAAGTTTACCCAATGAGATTTGGAGAAAACGAATTACCTCCTTTAGAAAAAAATGAGCTTTTAGAACCTCTGAAACTAACCCCCTCTCAGCATTTTACCCAGCCACCATCAAGATATAGTGAAGCTACACTGATTAAAACTTTAGAAGAAAATGGAATTGGCCGTCCTTCAACTTATGCTCCAACATTATCAACAATACAAAATAGAAACTATATTGAAAAAAACGAGCAAAAAAAATTCCGCCCTACTGAAATTGGAACAGTAGTTAATGATCTTTTGGTGGCCCATTTTCCGAGAATTGTAGATATCAAATTCACGGCTAAAATGGAGGATGATTTAGACAAAATTGCTCAGGGAGAAGAAAAATGGACCGGGGTTTGTGAAGATTTTTACAGGCCTTTTGAAAAAAACCTCAAGGAGAAATATAAGAAAGTTTCTAAAAAAGACATCACCGATAAACCGACAGAAAAAAAATGTCCAAAATGCGGCGCTCCTTTGATAATAAAACTGGGTAAATTCGGCAGATTTTACGCCTGTTCTAACTTTCCAAAATGCAAATATACTGAATCATTAAAAGAAAACACCTTAGGAATAAAATGCCCAAAATGTATCAAGGGTAAAATAACTGAAAAGCGGACCAGGAAAGGAAAAATTTTTTACGGCTGCGACCAGTTTCCAAAATGCGACTTTGCCTTATGGGACAAACCAACAGGAGAAAAATGTCCCAAGTGCGATTCCTTTTTGGTTGAAAAAGGAAAGAAAATAAAATGCTCAAATAAGGGTTGCGACTTTGAAAAAAATATGGCAAAATAAGTTGACTTTAACTTGCCGAGGTGATGAAATTGGCAAACATGCGGCACTCAAAATGCCGTGGGCGCAAGCCCTTGAGGGTTCAAGCCCCTCCCTCGGCACAAAAAGCACATAAAAAAATGCCTCAAATGAAGCATTTTTTTATTGTCTACTAAAATTGACGGCCGTCAATTTTATGAGACAAATCTTTAAAACTTTTTAGATATCTTATATACTAGCCAGCCGGAGAATACTCCCACCATTGCTCCGGCCAAAACGTCAGAGGGCCAATGGATACCAACAAAAACTCTGGCCAAACAAATTAGAAAACTGGCTATAAAAAACGAGATGCCGGCTTTTTTATTGTAAAGATAAACAATGGTAGATAGAGCAAAAAAGA
>Ga0315538_1001219_pt1 | contig 15618 bp, 19 predicted proteins | sample SalMarSW160230MG_2_FD_203834 | JGI IMG/M metagenome (GOLD analysis project Ga0315538, IMG submission 203834) | Salt marsh sediment microbial communities from the Plum Island Ecosystem LTER, Massachusetts, United States - Salt Marsh Sediment SW1601-230 ...
TAATCAATAAAGGCCTGTCTTTAATGGCAAGCCTGTTTCGTTCTGAGGGAAAGAGCTATTTGTCGACATGTCAAAGGTGGCATCCTGAAGTTTGGAAACATGAAAATCTATGCGAAAGGAGGATGTCACTATGGCTAATGGAACTGTAAAATGGTTTAACGACCGCAAAGGCTTTGGCTTCATTGAACAACAAGATGGTTCAGATGTATTTGTTCATCACTCGGGGATCAATGCAACCGGCTTCAAGTCTCTTAATGAAGGCGATGAGGTTACTTTTGATATAGAGCAGGGGCAAAAAGGCCTTGCTGCAGTAAATGTCACGATCGTGTAACACATTGGTGTAAAAAGGGCATTCCATACATGCATGGAATGCCCTTAGTAGTATGAGTACGAGATCACATCACTACATACAGAATTTTCTGTAATAACAAGGAGATCACAATGAATATCTACGTAGGCAATCTATCCTATGAGGTGTCTGAAGAGGATCTAAAAGAGGCCTTTGAGGCCTTTGGACAGGTCGAAACCGCCAACATTATTAAGGATAAGTACAGTGGCCAGTCAAAAGGATTTGGCTTTGTGGAGATGTCCGCTAAAGCTGAAGCCGAGGCCGCTATCGAGGGACTGAACGACACAGAGTTGAAAGGACGAACACTTAAAGTTAATGAGGCTCGCCCTCGCACCGAAAGCCGTGGTGGTAGAGGAGGATATGGTGGTGGCGGAAGAGGAGGAGGACAAGGCGGAGGACGGCGATCCTATTAAGTAGCGCCTAACATGAGACCTAACTGCGATTGGATGGGTATTATTCGCATCTGTAGGTATAGTTAAGAGACTTCATCGGGCACAGAGCTTGAAGATAGGAGGATCATGGTAAAGCGTAATAAACATAGTTTCATCAAGTTTCAGAAAGAGATTGAACGTAAGAAAAAGGCCAAAGAAAAGCTGGAGCGGAAACAAGGAAAGAAGGATCAGGAGATTAACGTTGACAATCCATAGTTCGATCGGCGAACTATGGAGTATAGTCTAATGCAGTTGGAGCCAGCTTTCCTTGCAGAATGCTTCTGAAATTGCTGATAAACCCCAAATCCATGATTTTCAGCCTTGTTTTGGGCTTTGAAGACAAAAAAATAAAAACATTATTTACAGAAGCAGGCAAAGTTTCTTGCTACACTGGTTTCAGCTACTGCTCTATTTCCAGACAAGCTTAATGAACTCGTAAAAAGGCAAAATTGGGACGGTAAAGCAAAAAGCTCTCCCGCCAAGACGGGACAAAGCTTGCGAATTTTGAGGAATAAGGCGTACTTACCGGTACGCCGCAATGATTTACCCTGTTAAATCGGCTTCGCCGCCTCGTGTAGCGAGGATTTAACAGGGCGAGGATGAAGCGTAATCCCGTCAGGACGGGACAGTTGGACTTTTTACGAAGCCGTCAAGTTCAAACCAGAAATATTTTCGTATTAACATCTTTGACAAATGACTATTTTCCCTACATTCTCGCTACTCAAAAGGCACTCTCTATTATAACCTGAGTCACTCAAAGAAATAGATATGGCAGAAATGATGCCCCACACACATATCATTGGGACAGGCTCGTCAATACCTAAGAGGATACTGTCCAATAAGGACCTCGAAGGTATAGTTGATACCACCGATGAGTGGATCATACGGCGCACTGGCATCAAAGAGCGGCGTATCTCGTTAAAAGGGGAAAGAGAAAGCACCACGGATTTGACTACCCAGGCCTCTGTCAAGGCCATAGAGATGGCGGGCATTTCCCCCAAGAGCCTGGACATGATCGTGGTAGGCACTGTGACGGGAGATCGTATGTTTCCTTCCACAGCATGCATGGTTCAAGAAGCGCTCAATGCCGAAAATGCCATGGCCTTTGATGTGTCTGCCGGATGTACTGGTTTTCTCTATGCCCTCAGCATGGCAGATAACGCCATCCAATGTGGGACGTGTAAAACGGCGCTCGTAGTAGGAGTAGACAGACTTTCAAGCGTTATAAACTGGCAGGATCGAGGAACGTGCGTGCTTCTGGCTGATGGTGCCGGTGCAGTAGTGGTTACTTCTGCGACAGAACAGGGTGGGATTCTGTCCACACATTTGAAATCGGATGGAAAGCTCTGGGAGCTTTTATATTCTTCGGACGGAAACAACCACATACCAAAAATTCTGCAAGGCATAGACATAAAGCCTTTTCAGCTGAGGATGGATGGCAACCGGCTTTTTAAAAGGGCGGTTGGGTATCTGTCCTCAATTGCCAATGAGGCATTAGAACACAATTCCCTTACCATCAAAGATATTGGACTCTTAGTGCCTCACCAGGCCAATATTCGAATCATTAAGGCCGTATCAAAGAACCTGTCTATTCCCATGGAGAGAGTATATACGAATATCCATAGATATGGGAACACCTCTTCGGCATCTATACCAATCGCCCTGGATGAAGCCAACCGGGAAAACCTGCTGAGCAAAGGAGACCACGTACTTTTTGTCAGCTTTGGGGCGGGATTGACGTGGGGGGCCTCAATAGTTAGGTGGTCCATTTAGTTAGTCCCTGCAATCTGTCCCACCAATCTATTGTTGCATTGCTGTTTATTACACATGATTTATAGACACTACCTTTATCCAATAGCTCATTGCTTTTTTCTCGTATACTTTCCCAAATCAGTGCAACGCTTCCGCCTTAGTGGAATCAGAAACATCACTCCTTAGAACTCTATTCAGATTATCTATCCCCTGCTCAAGCTTATGGACGAAGAAAGGCATCTCCACTCCAGCAATTCCTCTTAAAAGCCGAGTCTCACCATTTTCTGGCGCAAGATTAACAGCTTTGTCTAATGCTCTATACGCTTCAAATGCAAGGTTTCTGAGATAGTCAGCGTTCTCATAGATTTTCTCATCATATCCTTTGGCAAATATTTCCCGAAGAGTTAACGAAGCGAGAAAACAAACTGATTTCTCGAAACCCGTCTTTCCCTATCTTCCATCTTCCTTGCCCAGCGGTATGACATATTTACTTCCTTCCGCTGTTTCAAGGAAACTAATGATTTGTTGTGTCTTAGCCTTTTTCTTGGCTTCCCACTTTGCAAGCTCTTCTTCCTTAGGTGCAATAGAATTCAGTTCCGTCTTATATGCTTCCACTTTATCCCAGAATTCAGAGCCGCGTGTAACAGGGATAAAAGCCATTCGAGCACGCCATCCGCCCATCCTGACCTGTGTAATGATATAATAGGATTTTCCAGCCTCGAGATCAGCCTCAACACCTCTCTTATTTTCTGCTATACCGATAAAGAGATGCCTGCCAGGATCGCACTGATATGCAAAATATGACTTTGCTTGGCTTAGACCAATAACATGATCACTATCCCATATCTGGAAATTTATAGCAAAACCAAAGCCTGACGGTCTCATGAAATAAACAAGCGCTTTGCCAGGTGATGGCCCCCCTATCGGTGTGGTTTTGACCATGTATTGGCTTGATCCAGCACAACCAACAATTAATATCAAGACAACGAACGGGACAATTCTTAGATAATTCTTCATAATACTCCCCTCCCTTGTTAAAGGTTGATTATTTGTTTAGCAATACCTAAAAAATGCTTACAATTCCACCTTTTTCCTAAACCTTTCTCCAATCTTCATATGTTCCCAAAGAGGTCCCTTGATCCCGAAACGGCGCAATTTCTTTTGCAGCTCCACCGTTATATTAATATTCAGCCCAGGGAATATCCAGATTGGGTTTTCCTTTGAAAATCTTTCTATGAAAGGCAGGATTTCATTTTCTATAGCGGGAGAGAGGTAAAAAACTGGTTTTAAAAAGTCCTCCTCAATGCCTATCATTCCCTCCTCCATGGCTATAAGAGATAACTTGGTGTTTGGGAAAACCCTGATTCCGATCATGCAGATAACGGCTGTAGGGGACATCTTGTTTATTGCATCCAATGTCTGGTGAACTGTCTCCATTGTCTCCCCTGGACCCCCTAAAAGGAGGTTATGGCAATAAGATATGCCTGCTTTCTGGCAGATGGCAGAGGCCTTCCTGAGATCATTGACTGTGAAGTTTTTGCCCAGATTGACCAACATGGTTTGATTGGCAGCATCACTTCCAAATTCAATACCTGTACAGCCTGCGGCAAGCATTAATTCGATAAGTCTTGGTGTGATAAACCTGGGATTAGCATAGCAACTCCATTTAACGGGTAGATTCCGGCTGATAATTTCCTGGCAGATGGTTTGAGCATGGTCTATAGGATAATTAAATGTATTATCAACAAAGAAGAGATTGTCTATCCCGTATTCCAGCATGCTCTCAATCTCATCGCAGATGAGTTTCGTGTTTCGCAATCTTACTCTTTTCCCCTCGATAATAGGGTAAGTGCAATAGATACATTTGAAAGGACAGCCCCTTTTTGTCTGTATATTGCCCATCCCTCCCCATCTTAAATATGCCTCGTTGTCGAATCCTGATCGATCTGGGATCGGGATGGCATCTAGGTTTTCAATGATTTCAGGGGAACAATCAATAATTCCTGGTCTAAGGCTACCATGAGGATCATTTTTTTCCTCGATACGTTTTATGAGTTTGACAAGGGAGAGCTCACCTTCCCCCACAATTCCAAAATCAGCACCCAAATATTCTAAGATTGAGTCAGCCACCAGGACAAAACCACTTCCCCCTATGACAATGAGTCCATGGCTTTTTCTCCTGATGGTTTGAACGACCTGGCGGTAAAAGGGGAGATAGGAGATATAATTTGGATAACTCACATTATCGAGATTTCTCAACGACAGTCCTATAATATCCGGTTGAAATAAAGTTATTGCAGACTCAATAGCGGTTTCATAGTCCTGGACAAAACACAGGTCCAGAACCTGATGCTGGATTCTGTTCTCTTCTAAGGAAGCGGTGATGTATGCTAAGCCGAGGGGAAAAACAGGATCGGGAAGAGACTCAATATTGGGTGAGATGAGAAGAACTTTCATAACCTAACCGTTGGTATGGTTCTGACGTTCCAGAGAGACGAGGATAAAAGGCCTACGCCTTAACTCTAGGGGCTAAAAGATCAGAAACCCCTTTCATATTATTAATTTTTAGTAAAAACAAGACTTATACTGCCACCACCAAAAGTGGTGGTGGTCATCAGGGCTACCTTAATTTTATCTGTCGAATTTAGATCCCACTCTAGAGAACGTTGGGACTCGCCCTTCAATGTTTGAGCGCTTACTGTGGGAAGTGGCAACTGGTGATAGAGGCTAAGAAAAATGGCGGCTGCCCGTATAATACCTGCTCCCCCAAAATCACCTATGAGATATTTCAAAGGTGTAACCGATAGATTTTTTGTAGACTTTCTGAAAATTCTTTTAAGCTGATTGCACTCAATGCGATCCAGTTCGCCTGAAAAATTAGCAGAAACATGAATCTGATCAATCTCATCAGGGTTAATGTTAGCCTCTTTCATGGCCAGTGACATAGCTCGTGCCATCTGCTCCCCTTCGACTTCGTAATGTCCAACGGATGTTATGCCCCCTGTAATCGCACCCGATTTAAAAATTCCATAGATCTTTGCGTTCCGCTCAAGAGCGAAATCGAGCCTTTCCATGACCAGGATCCCGGCCCCTTCCCCAAGAATGAGGCCATCGCCGAGTTTAGGATTTATAGGCTCATCATTCTCTACCCTGATTTTGTTGAGCGCTCCAACGGCATCGTAACAGGAATAGAGTATAGCCGATAACTCATCAGCACCTCCCACCAGGGCTACATCCACCTGATTTTGTATCAACAGATTCTGGGCATACAGAATCGCATTCTCTGCGGAGATCTCGTTTTGGCAAAAGGTGGTATTAGGGCCTGTTATCCCATGAAACATGGCAATATGGCTTGCAGGTGCATTAGGGACCGTCTCTGGGAATAAAAATGGCTGGGCCCCTCGAGGTCCATATTTCAGAAGGCTGATATAAAAATCTTCCACATAAGAACTGCTGCCGTATGATGTTCCCATAATGACAGCAATTCTTTCTCTGTCGATACTATCCAGAATCAGTCCACTATCTTTCACTGCCTCCACGCTAGAGGCTACCGCCATCCTTGAAATCCTGCTCATTCGCCGATAGACCCCTGGCGACATAAATTGACTTGGATCAAAGTCCTCAACCCAACCAGCAATATTTGATCGTAGGGAGCTTGTGTCAAAGGAGGTGATTTTTTTTATTCCCGTCTTTGCCTTCCTGCAATTCTCCCAGAAGGCCTCCCATCCCACACCCAGTGGACTCATAACTCCAATACCTGTGATGGCAATATCTCTCATATTCAACTCTTCAATTTTCTCTTTCTTGTGCCTGACCCCTGCCAAAAACCACTGAGGTATTATTCCCCCCAAAGGCAAAGGAATTGTTCAGGGCGATACGCATTTCCTGTGTCCTGGAATTATTGGGAACATAGTCCAAATCGCAATCTGGGTCGGAGTTCTCTAAGTGTATCGTAGGTGGTATAACCTGCTCGCTCAAGGCCAGGACTGTGGCTACCGTTTCGATTGCTCCGGCTGCTCCAAGACAATGGCCTACCATGGATTTTGTTGAGCTAATCGCCAGGGCTCTGGCACCTTTCTCGCCAAAGACCCTCTTGATAGCCTTGGTTTCCACTTGATCGTTTATCTTGGTAGCCGTACCGTGGGCATTGATGTAATCAACTTGATCTATGCTTACGTTTGCTGTCTCCAGAGCCTTTGTCATTACCCTACTCATACCTACTGCCTCAGGGTCTGGCGAGGTCATATGGAAGGCATCCGAATTAGTAGCATAACCAAGAACCTCTCCGTAAATGGTTGCTCCTCTCTGCTCAGCGCTTTCATAATCTTCCAAGATAAGGATAGCGGCCCCTTCACCTAAAGATAGCCCCCTACGACTTTTATCAAAGGGACGGCAATATTCAGGGTCCATGAGCCTTAAAGCGTTGAAGCCAGCAAAGGTCAATTCTGAAAGGGATTCACTCCCTCCTGTGATAACAATTTCATGAACTCCTGATCGAATAAGATCAAAACCATAACCAATTGATGTGGCACTTGAAGAGCAAGCTGTTGAAATGGTGGCCCGGGATCCAGTCAGTCTATAACGGCTGGCAATCAAATCAGTTAAAGTGCATTGTGCAATGGAAAGGAGTGGAGATGGCCTTGCCTTGGTTTTTTTTAACCATGAGGTGCGGCGATATTTCTCCCAAGAGAGCATGCCGCCTGCACCACCTCCCAGAACAACACCAATGTCTTTCTTAGAGCATATTTCGCGATCCAGATCAGAGTCTAATAAGGCCTCCTGGGTAGCAATGAGGCCCAAGAGATCACACCTGGAAACCCTTTTGATTCCCTTAGCCCCAAAAAATTCTTTTAGATCCTTAATTTTTACCTGTGCAGCAACCTCACATGGAAAACCGGTGGTGTCAAAGAGTGATACCGGTCCAATTCCACATTCTCCATTAAAGAGCGCTTTTTGAAATGTGGGTATTGATTCTCCGATGGCTGTTATAATGCCAAGCCCTGTCACCACCACCCGTTTAGCAGTGTTTTCGCTCATCGATTTTTCCAGAATAAATTCATGAGAAATACGATGCTGATACGAAAAGTATCCTTTACAGGACGATAGTATGATCGGTGACTGTGGTTTGAAAAATAGATCGTTTTAATAGGAACAAAGCCTATCTTATACCCCCGCTTACCTGCCCTAAGGAGAATGTCAGCCTCTGCCTCAAAACCATCATTCAGAATTTTAATATTTTCCAACACCTCACGGTCATAAAGTCTAAACCCACATTGTGAGTCATCAACAGGCTGGCCAATTAACCAGGAGAAGGTATATGTTCCTATTATGTTGTTAGCGTAACGAATTTGAGGAATTTTTTCCTTACACTGTAATCTGTTCCCAATAACAATTTTTGATCTGTATATCGCATGATGTTTAATAAATTTTGGTATTTCAGATGGATCGTGCTGCAAATCAGCATCAAGGGTAATAATAGCATCGAAATCCTTTTCCAGCGCATATAGGAAGCCAATTCGCAGGGCATTTCCTTTACCTCTGTTTTTTGAAACCCTTATGACATATGCCCCAGCATCTTCAGCCAAGCGTGCTGTTTCATCTGTAGAACTATCATCTACAACCACCACGTGATCAATCTCACGTCGTGTTTTCGCAACAACTGTAGAAATAGTGGTTTTATTATTAAAAGCTGGGATAACAGCACAGGTTTTCATATCAACTTAAGATATAAATAATCGCCTCTATGCGGAAAGATTTTATTTTTGTGAGCAGTAATCTACGAGGTTCCTTATTCGCTTTTCAAATTCCCCGCTAAGTCGATAAATCATTTTTTTATTGGTTGTTAAAAGGACCTGTGTCGTCTCTCCCTGAGCAATTAGTGTTCGATTTTCTTTTAGTAATATCTCAAATTTAAATGTTAATGCAGCGACTTCGGGTTTGGCCACAGTCGTTCTAATAACGATACGGTCACCGGATCCTACCGGGCTCTTGAAATCGCATTGTAAATTGATCACTGGCGCTATATAACCCATGTCCACCATTTGCCTTGGCAGAAGATCAAATCGCCTTAGGAGCGATAGCCGGCCAACCTCAAACCAGGCCATATAATGACCATACCAGGCCATTCCCCATTCGTCCACCTCGTTAAACCTAACAATTTTCTCTGTCTCTACCCACTGCATGGGTTACTATCCCTGTTTATATTTTTTCTGTATGAAATTAGATAGGGCGTCTACCGAAGCAAATGCTGTTTTACCTACCTCCTCGTCTTCAATAATAACATTGAAAATTTTTTCAATGGCCACTACAAGCTCCAATGCATCTATGGAATCTAGGCCCAATCCTTTTCGGAATAGAGGGACATAACTGTCAATTTCCCCAACAGTAACATTTTCCAGCTTAAGGGTCTCGATGATCATTTTCTTGAGGAACTCGCACATTGCCTCTGAATTATTGACAATTTCTTCCAGTTCGTTGTTTCTCTTATTTTTCTTCATGTTAAACCGCCATCAACAGTCAATATCTGACCAGTAATATATCCTGCTTTTTCTGAGGCCAAAAAGAGAACCATACTGGCAATGTCTTCTGGTTTGCCGAATTTACCCATAGGAATCATATTTAATAAATCACTTTTTGTCTCCTGATCTAAATTTTCTATCATAGGGGTAGAAATAATCCCTGGACAAACAGCATTTACTGTAATGCCCAACCGGGCCATCTCTTTGGAAAGGGATTTGGTAAAGGAAATTATCCCCCCTTTTGAGGCCGAATAATTTGTCTGGCCTGCCCTACCAGTAATTGCACTTGGTGAGGTGATATTAATAATACGACCAAACCTTCGAGCTATCATAGTTTTTATAATTGCTCTGGAGCAAAGATACGTTCCTTTCAGGTTAACTTCAAGTACTCGATCCCAATCCTTCTCGTCAAGGAACATGAGCAGTTTGTCTCTGATAACTCCGGCATTGTTAACCAAGATATCCACATATTCCCACTGGTCTAAAACGTTATTTATCATTTTCCGCACACTCGATCCAGAAGAGACATCTGCCTTTAAAAGAATAAATTTTGTTGTTAAACGTTTCAATTCTGCTTCCGTACTTGACGCACTTTTATCATCAGAAGAATAATTTATTCCTACCCAGGCGCCTTCTCGAGCAAAAGAAAGGGCTATTGCCTTCCCAAGCCCCTTTGTGCCGCCTGTAATAATTACTCTTTTATCTTTAAATTCCATAAAGTTATGCGCCAGAGTAATAGAAAAGGGACAAAATTACAAATAATGTTTAGCAAATGAACTTTTCTTGTGCAAGATTAAAGCGGGCAAAGTCAGGTCTTGGAATTACTGTACAAGGATTTCTTAGTCTCTCTAGCAATATATTTGCCTTTAGGTACTCTCTTTTTCTTTCCACAAATGAGGATAAAACATTTTTATAATCCTATCCAAAAACCTTAGCTTGACCCCAACAGCATTACATGATTTCTCAATTATTGCAATCATCACGAGAACAGGAAGCATATATGTTGCAAGTGTAATCTTAAAAAACCCAGAATTGAGCCTCCGGATAGACGCAAAATTATTTTTGATAATTGGTGAGAAAAATATGTACTCGATTAAGAATAAGACCGATCCAGGAAAAATTGTGGGCCCGATTATAGCCTGAAAAAGCCTGTCTATTATCTTATGTCGACCTATTAAGTCACGAATATTGTTTGGTGAATACGAGTAAGGCCTATTGGAACATACCCCTTCTATAAGCCATTTTATCATGAGATAAGAAATCACATAAGCTGTTATGGCAGCTACATCCATTATCGGCCTGAAATGGCTATTATAATTGCCATATATCGTCTCGATTTTTACAGACCTTATAAAACCGTCCCCATCTCCTGCCTTCATCAATATTTCAGTTTCGGTGACATACCTATCTGTTGTTAACAGGATTTTCTTTATTAATGACAGAGGATATAGTCTGAAGCCACATTGTGTATCCTCAATGAATTGGTTTGCTGCAAGAGAGACATAGAACCTTGCAACATGCATCGAATTATATCTTGCCCTTGGTATCTTTTCCTTCTCATGCATTCTTGAACCTACGATTATGTCATTTGGATGTATATTATGTATTTGAATAAAATTGGGAATTTTTTCAGGGTCATGCTGCAAATCAGCATCCATACTTATTACAGCATCGTACCCTTTATCGATAGCCCTCTGGAAAAGCATCTTTAATGCGTGCCCTTTCCCTCGGTTTTTCTCTATTAATATTACCTCACCGCCTGCTTCAGCAGCAAACTTGGCTGTATGATCAGTTGAGCCATCATCTGCAACTATGACAAGGGGCACGTATTTTAATGCTCCTCTGACTACTTGCCCTATTGTTTCAGAGGCATTGTATGCTGGAATTATCACGCAAATTTTAGATGCCAATTGTGCACCTTCCCTTATAACCCAGGTTCCGGATTCAAAACGAAAAAGTAAGTGATGTCAAAAACTTACCATTTTAAATTCTGCGACTACACGTTTCGTGAAAGCCCTATTACTACTCTGGTAAAACCACATGGGTCATTCCAATTCTTTCCAAGAGGTTTTTCGTATCTGACGGAAGCTTAACGGCTTTTCTGATTGTGCGGCCGGTGTTGCTGTCTTCAAGAATCGCTATATCAATATCCTTAAAAGGGGCATAGAGTTCCCTGGAATTTAAGTAATCCTTTTCGCCTATTGCTTTCCTTTGGTTTGAGAGATATTTATTTACGAAATATGCAAGAATACAGATAGTATAAACGGCTTCCACATGTGCATCTGTATTTACGAAAAAGGGCCTGAGTTTTAAAAATGACTTTACATTCTTAAACACATCTTCAATCTTTGTCTTGTCCCGATATGCATTGATGATTGTCTGTGGTCTAACTTGAAAGCCACGACCTTGCTTTTCAGTGTGGTTGGTTACGAAAACGCATACGCCATCCAATAGTTTCTCAGCCTTTATGACGTCATCCTTCATCTTTATTTTGGCCTTGAAACTCTTAATGTGCTTTTCTGTTCCGTCTTTTAGTTTCCTCTGAACAACTATAGGTTTGAGCACTGGTGACTCGTAGTACTTCCGAAGTTTAAGTCTTCTCAATTCGTTCATTATACGGCTTTTTGTAGCATCGAATTGCCGGTCCCTTTGGGCATTCTTGAGATCCTTGTTCTCCTTTTTCAGATAGGCCTTGAAAACGTCGATCTTTTCATCCCGGTTACTGCGGTCTTCTTTGAATAAAGTGGGATTGAATCCTACCACGAAACGCTTATTGCCGATAACACCGCTATCGTGGAAATATAATTCATCATCATATTTCTTGAATCCTGGCGGTATGGAAACATCCTTCGTGATCTTATCTGTAGATAACCCCTTAAATGGTCCCAAGTTAACTCCAGAGGAAGGGATCTGATTTCTATCAAGTGCTGAGATATATTTCATTTCGGCATCTTCAATTAAATCAGCATTATCATCAGATATTATGCCTCTGTCAAAAACTATGGTGACATTCTTATTCCCTAACTTAAATCTGCTTTTGCAGGCATTGATATTTCGCTTGAGTGTTTTAACCTCGGCAGTGTTGCCGGGGAATACATCCCACTTGAATGGATATCCCTGATCGTTAATAAGGACACCGAGTAACACTTGCCGTCTTCCATGACATTCTTTCTTGCCTTTTCCAAATGCGGACAGGTTGCACTTATACCCAACAAAGTAACTGGTTGTGAGATCGTAGTTAATAAATCCGTAGGACTCAGGGTCTTTTTTGTAAGTCAGGTTGAAAAGATGGTTCTCGATCGATATCTTGTTCAGGTTAATCTTATCTAACTCATAATAAAGCTTATCGTCATTCAGCCCCGAAAGGTCTATCCTGAGAACATCTTCTAACCCAGTCTTTTTTGCCCACATAGGGACGGAATAATGAGAACACGGGTCGGTACACCTGTTAATGGTCAATATTTTTGCCACTGTGTGGGTAGGAAGCGGACCCTCTGTAACATTATAATCAAAAGCCTGATCAAGTTCCCACTGATCCCATAAATCGTTTACAACGGCTATATCGAGATATGCCTTAGTCTCTTGGACTACAACATCTTTAAGTCGGGTAACGATCTCATCCTCATCCTGGACTACTTTGAGAATTAATCTTATCTGATCGGCCTGACGGTCAGTGAGCTTGCCTATGGCCCAAATGGTTCGTTTCCTTGATGTTTTCCCATCACGAAAGGACTCGGCAATGGAGTAGGATTTATATACTCGGTCTTTATACTTTGAGGTACTGTAGCTTAGATGCATAATGACACTCCCACATTTCTGCGACTACATTACCATTGTTTTTAAATCATGTCAAGTCCTTTTTTATAGGCTATCTGGTCCGTTTTAACTTTTTTGATGGCTTCTATTCTGCGACTACATATTTGTCAAAAGTGCCAGGAACCCCCTAAAAATAGGGGTTTTGCAAAAACCTTTCCGGAATGTGGGATATATGGGGGTCAAATCTTCTGTTGACTTATCTGAGACCTTTGAATTTTTATAATGTCCCCATATAATTGTAATATTGTCTTGTTTTATCCTTTCGATTATGATAATCTGTGTTTTAAAATAACCCTATATAATCGAAAGGATAGCTATGGATATCTCTCAATGTTATTGTCCCAACAAAGAATGCAAAGATTATGGAAAGAAGGGACAAGGTAATATAGTCTGTTATGATATTTACGGTAAACATAAAACTAAACTGCTTCGATGCAGAACCTGTAAGACCAGATTTTCTGAGCGTCACAACACAGTCTTCTTCGGTCTTCATCTGGATGAAGATAGCATTGAAAGAGTAGTAAGATGTTTGGCCGAAGGTAACAGTATCCGAGCCACAGCCAGAATTATGGGTATAGACAAAGATACTGTTTATCGGATATTTGAACGTGCCAGCAACCATTGTCAAAAGGTGTTAAATGAACTTCTCAAGGACCTTCACCTTAAGGAATGTCAACTCGATGAACTCTGGAGTTTTGTAAAAAAAGGACAAAAATCTTACACCCTTAGATAAGATACTTACTTAGGAGTCGTTAAATAGTTGGTTATTTCATGTTAGGGAAGTTGGTTGGGATATGCCCTTTTAACATTGAGCATAATCTCCCTAAGTTTTTTCTTTAAAATCATATCTTTTTCCAGTTTTTATGAGAAATGACCAGTAATCCAGCTGCTGAATCACTCTATGAGAAAATTGTTACTTCCTTAGAAGATCTAAAATTCAAAAAAGCTGTATAATTTTGCGCTCAATTAATATTCTACATTATCTAAATTGATATTTTTTTCCTGATAGCCCACAATTCTTCCCGGATTTCCAAGGATGATAGCATTTTCTGGGATGTTCTTTGTAACAACTGCGTTTGGACCAATATGAACATTATTTCCTATCATGATCTTGCCATGGATTTTGGCTCCAGGTCCTATAAATACATAATCACCTATTGTTGGGATACCTTGTCGAATTGTGCCTCGGCCTCCGTGGCCAATGCTTACTTGTTGTGAAACATTACAGTATTTTCCCATCTCAATAGCTCCTACAAAGATCCCACCATAATGTCCAATAAAAAGTCCTTTGCCGATTTTAGCTTGTGAATCGATGGCAATGCCAAGAAAAATTGATAAGATTTTTAAAATTAATTTGAGTGGAATGATTAGAATCATAAATACCTTGTTTAGCTGGCTAATTTTTTGGATTAATCTGAATAACAGAACAATAATTAAACTTTCATGACGGCAACAATTCATAACTTTTTTCAATACACTGTCTTTGCTAGTGCCCATACAACGATGAATATCTGCTTTGATTATTGTCCAGAAGGAATCTTCTTTCATGATAGCTAATTTATAGCTCAAAGCTGAAAGCTGAAAGATATAATAATTGGAATTTATAATAACGTTGTTACATTATGAACTTATGTCAGATACTCGCTTATAATTTCTGGATTGTTAAGGATTTTCTTTCCTCTCTCTCGGCAATCACTGACTGCTCTGCCACTTATTCTTAGTGCCTGTGCCACGTTATCCCCACTATAACCCAATTCATGCACTGCCAAATAGCATACCACCGCCCTCGCTTGACTAAGCAGGCGCTTCCGGCTTTTGGAAACCAAATCCTCGACCTTAATCTCAAATTTAGCACAGACCCTGGAAATTAGGTTAATTAGTGAAATATCGAATTTTGCTCTCTGCTCCAGGACTTCGTTAGCATCTTTCACAACATTAACAATAAAATCTCCGCTTCACAGAATTCTTTCATCAGATAGTTCCCTTTGCTCTTTTTTTCGCCCCATAAGGGGGTTAAACTTTCAGTTGACTTATTTTTGGTAACTTCGAAACGCATGGAGCAGAAAGCAGAGAGCATAGGGCAGAGCAGAATGTATGCATTAGGTTAGAGGATCGCTCAAAGAGATTATACTCTTAAAAAGAGTAAGGGCCGAAAACGAAATTTCTGACTATCAATAACAACAAAATGTCCTGCCAAGCGGTCTTCATAATTTTCTATTAGTTTCTTCAATCGAGCCCATTTGATGTGCCTTTGTTTTACATCAATTCGGATCAAAATAATGCCCCTGGAGGGTTTCTTAAGTCGGTAAACAAGCTCGCCAAAATCCTTATCCTCTGTCAGCAAAATACGCCCTTCGTTGTAAGCATCAAGCAAAACTTCGTCATCAGGAATACCCGGTTTTTTCTCTAATACGTATAAGAGACATCATGGCCATCACTCCTTAAAGATGTCACTAACCCAGTATCACAACATTCATCCGCTAAAAATTTCAATTCATCCTCTCTTAAGCGAAAGCAATCTCCTGGTCAGCCAAATAATCAGCCGCAAAGTCTTGAGCGGCTAAAATATCTTCCGGCTTCAGGTGAGGATGATCTGCAATGATTTCTTCAATCGTCATGCCTCCTGCTAGTGCCCTGTCTCAGAAATCCTCTCCCTGATTCAGCAGTTTAAGATAACTCGAAAACCTATGATTCTAATCCACTAAAAAAACCGTAAGTCCATAAATATAGCTTGACAGTTGTAAAAACAACA
>Ga0315538_1001222_pt1 | contig 15578 bp, 9 predicted proteins | sample SalMarSW160230MG_2_FD_203834 | JGI IMG/M metagenome (GOLD analysis project Ga0315538, IMG submission 203834) | Salt marsh sediment microbial communities from the Plum Island Ecosystem LTER, Massachusetts, United States - Salt Marsh Sediment SW1601-230 ...
ATTCTAATTGACGAATCAGACTGAAGTCGTACAATTGACATGGCAAGGTGTCATTCTGAAGGAGCAAAGCGACCGAAGAATCCCTGAATTGCTCGATTAAAACGATCGTAACATGGACTCTTCGCTTCCTGAGGCGGCTCATAGTGACAGCAATGTCGCAAATTGTCCGACTTTGTTTTGGTTGCTCCATAAGCAAGTCTAAAATTGGAGAGTAAGAAGAAGCTTTAAATAAGGAAGGCAATCAATGAACAACAATTCGTTGTGGAAGATTCAATCATTTGGCCAGAGTATCTGGCTGGACTATATTCGCAGGGGAATTCTAAAATCTGGTGAACTACAGAGGTTGATTGATGAGGATGGCTTAAATGGGGTTACGGTCAACCCATCCATTCTGGAAAAAGCCATCGATGGCAGCCATGATTACGAAAAAGCTGTGCATGCCCTGTCTCTTGAGGATAAGGAACCAGCCGAAATCTATGAAATCCTGGCGGTCGAAGATGTTCAGGAGGCTGCCGGTCTTTTCCTGCCCCTTTACCGGCGCTCACAAGGTGAGCATGGATTTGTCAGCCTGGAGGTGTCTCCTTATCTGGCTCATGATAGTTCTGGTACCTTAGAAGAAGCTCGCCGGTTTTGGAATGAACTGGAGTGTCCGAATGTGATGATCAAAGTACCGGCAACTGAGGAAGGGCTGCAGGTCATCGAACAGCTTACCAGTGAGGGCATTAACGTTAACGTTACCTTGCTTTTTGGATTGTCTCGTTATCGAAAGGTGGCTGAAGCTTATATCCAAGGCCTTGAAACCCGCCTTGCGAAGGGTGAACCAGTTGATCACATTGCTTCTGTGGCCAGTTTCTTCCTGAGCCGTATCGATGTACTGGTCGACCCGATTCTGGAAAAAATAATGGCTGAAGGTGGTCGCAATGGCGAAATTGCCACACGCTTGCATGGACAGGTGGCAATCGCCAGCGCCAAAGCAGCCTTTCAGATCTACAAGGAATTATTCGAGAGTGAACGCTTTCGCGAATTGATAGCGCATGGCGCTCGACCACAGCGCTTGCTTTGGGCCAGTACCAGCACGAAAAATCCAGCTTATAGCGATGTGAAATATGTGGAGAATTTAATCGGTCCCGAGACGGTCAACACCTTACCACTCGAAACGTTAAATGCATACCGAGACCATGGTAATCCATCTCGGACCTTGGAGTTGGCTATCTCTGAGGCGGATGGAGTGCTCCAGGGTCTGGAACAGGTGGGCATTGATATCGATGATGTAAGCCAGCAGTTAGAAAATCAAGGGGTGGATAAATTCATCGCTTCCTATGACAAAGTCGTGGTGACATTGGAGAAAAAACGCGATCTCATCCTTGAAGAGCTAGTTGACCGGCAGGTGGTCCATTTAGGAAAATATAAAACTGAAGTTCAACAAACCATCGCTAACCTGGAAGAAGCAAGGTTTAGCGCCCGTCTGTGGCGTAAAGATGCCAGTTTGTGGAAAGACGACCAAAAAGAACAAGAGGTCATCCGTAATGCCCTGGGATGGTTGCATGTTGCAGAAAAGATGGAAGAGAACCTTCCCGATTTGCTGCAATTCGCTAAGGAGGTGAAAGCAGCGGGAATTCAGCATGTAGTGCACCTGGGTATGGGGGGCAGCAGCCTGGCGCCGTTGGTATTCGAAAAGAACTTAGCGCCAGGAGAAAATGGCTTGCCATTGACCGTTTTGGACACCAATGACCCCGCCTCGATTTTACGAGTTGAACGGCAAATCCCCATGGATGATACCCTTTTCATCGTTGCCAGTAAGTCAGGCTCGACCGCAGAAACTCGTGCTCTGGGTGACTATTTCTACCATTGGGTTTCTACCCATAAAATGCCTCCCACCGGGGAGAATTTTGTCGCTATCACAGATCCCAGCACATCATTAGAGGCCCTGGCTAAAGAAAACGGATTCCGCAGGATCTTTTTAAACTACTCGGATATTGGAGGGCGTTATTCAGCGCTCTCCTACTTCGGATTGGTACCCGCTGTCCTGATGGGCGTGGACGTTCCCGAATTACTGGGGCGTGCTCTGCGGATGGTGCACGCCTGCGCCTCTTGCGTGCCGGTACATGAAAACCCTGGCGTCATGCTGGGGGCTGCCATGGGAGAGCTTGCCAGACAAGGGGTAAATAAAGTGACTTTTCTCATGCCGGAGTCAATCGCCACTTTTGGTATGTGGTTGGAGCAACTGCTGGCCGAGAGCACTGGTAAGGAGGGTACTGGCCTGTTACCAGTGGTAGGTGAAACAATTGGGAAACCCAGCGTATATGGAAAGGACCGCTTCTTTATACATTTTCATCTAAAAGGGGAGCGTGATGAGTATCTTGAAAGCGCGGTGGAAGCACTTCGCAAAGCTGGTCACCCTGTCGCCACTATCACTATGGATGATCTCATGGATTTAGGGGATGAGTTCTTCCGTTGGGAGATCGCCACTGCCGCTGCCGGTTCTGTATTGGGCATAAACGCCTTCGATCAGCCAAATGTCCAGGAAAGTAAGGATAACACCAATCGGTTGCTCCAGACAGTGCGCCAGGAAGGGCATTTGCCAGAGGGTAAGCCTGATCTCATCGAAAAACCTCTGAGCCTCTTTGCTGAAAAGGTGGCCTCCACCGCGACGGAAACATTGGCTGAATTCCTGAAGCAGGCCAAGCCCGGAGACTATCTGGCTTTAATGGCTTATCTAACCGAAAACCCTGAAACGGATCAGTTACTCCAGAAAATTCGCATGGGTGTGCGCGACAGCTTGCACCTGGCAACTACGCTGGGTTACGGGCCACGCTTTCTGCACTCTACCGGCCAATATCACAAAGGCGGGCCAAACAATGGCTTATTTTTACAATTGACCGCGGATGATGAGGCTGACCCCGAGGTACGGGATGAACCTTACACATTTGGTGTCTTCAAACGCGCCGAGGCTTTAGGTGACCTGGAAGCCTTGCGTAAACACGGACGCCGGGTAATCCGGGTCCACCTGGGATCAGATGCCATGGATGGTTTGATGGCTCTGCAAGAAGCTATTGAGAAAGCTCTTGAATGATAATCGTGACTAAGGTCTTCAGGGTATTAACCCCTGTTCTACTCTTAGGGGGGAGGGTGCTCTCGGCTTGTTCCGGCAGCGTGGCTGGCATCACGCCTACCCTACCAGTGACCAGCCAGGTAACTGCCTCCCCTACGGAAGCCTTGAGCATGGAACCACAGGCGGCACAACGCGCTCAGCAGGCTCTGGCTACGGTGCTCAACATAGTACCTTCGGATATATCCATCAACAGCGTTGATAAAATCACCTGGAAGGATGCCTGTATGGGGGTCCGTATACAAGGACAGGTTTGTGCTCAACAGGTTGTAACCGGCTATAAAATCCTACTGGGTGCCAATGGGCAGTCCTATGAATATCACACCAACCAGGATGGCAGCACCTTGGTGATCGTCCCAGGTTTAAGTATTGAATGGGTATCGAATGGGCAATGCCTTTCAGCTGTAATCCGCCAGGATGAAGGGGTGAGTTTTGGAACCTGTGGCGGGACAAATACAAGTGTGCCCTTTGCGGATAGCTCTCAATCTCAGGATCTGGCTTTTTTCATGGGGGCATTCGCCCCATTTTACGCCAACACGGCTTCTGGTATGGTTAATTTCGTGGGGTTGGGCGCACAAATCTCCAAAAGCCCGGAGCAGCGCATGATCGGTGAGTGGGCCCGCTTGGTGGTCTCTCAAGCTGCTGGCGGAAGCACGAATAGCTCTTACGGGGTGGTGATTGCCTGGCACCGGGAGGGTGGCACGGCAGGGGTATGTGAGGATCTCTCGGTCTATATCAATGGAGAAGTGCAGGCCTCTTCTTGCCAGGGTAGCCAACCAAAAAACCTGGGTCATAAGTTCCTAAATTCTGACCAGCTTGATGAGTTTTACAATTGGGTTGATACTTTGAACTCCTTTGAGACCAGTCAAGCCGACCAGTCTCAAACCATCCCAATCGTCAATATACTGGTATTCAATGGAACGGGTACGAGCCAGGCGACTCAATCCGACATGAAAAGGATCGAGGCCTTTAGTGCTCAGCTCTTTGCTGATTTCAGTGCCAAATAAGGGTAGGCTGATAATAAGATTAGGGGGTCATAAGAGAGGGGTAGGAGTTTAAGAATATCTTTAGGTGCGCTTTAGTAAATTGTAAAGACAAGTTAATCTGATCTGAATAGACTATATATACAACTATTTAAAATGGGATAAATTCTTATCTCATCTTTGGGCATATTTTTTACATTAAGGAGGTGAAGCCAGAATATTGAACATGCTGATCGAATGTGTTTCACTTATCAACACAAATGCTATGTGGCATCCTTGGGATGCTTTTCTTAAAACGATAATAATTGATTTAAAGAGGAAAAAGAAATGTCTAAGCCAATTAGAAAATCCTTTTTGATCATCTCGATGATGGTCGCTTTATCCATGATCGCGGCTGCGTGTGGAGGGCCGGCGGCTACCACAACTGTGCCGACAAGCCCCCCTCCAACCCAAGCTCCCGCGACTCAAGCGCCGACCACAGCTCCGGGTCAACCAACCTCCACAACTGCTCCTGAATCTACGGCCACCCCCCAGGCAACTGCGGCGCCTCCCTCCCAGGTGAAAAACCCCAACACGTTTATCGATGCCACCATCGGCGAACCTGAGTCGCTGGACCCGGCCTTTGCATATGACACCGCCAGTGGCAATATCCTTATCAACGTATACCAGACGCTACTGTTTCCCAATAAGGAATCAGCCACGGAATTCGTTCCAATGCTGGCGACTAGTTGGGATATTTCCTCGGACGGAATGACTTACACTTTCCATATCCGCCAGGGCGTCAAGTTCCAGGATGGTCAGGATTTGACCCCTCAAGATGTAGCTTATAGCTTTTGGCGAGGTATGATCCAGGATCGCGCCGGCGGACCACAATGGATTATGTTGCAACCGTTCTTCGGTTTGGACGTGCAGAGCTTTGAAGGCGATGTAGTCCAGAAGCAGTTCAACGGAGATTGGACTAAAGCCGCTCAGGCAGTGGAACAGGCCGTTACCTACGATAACACCAACTGGACGGTGACCTTGCACCTGAAGCAGCCCTATGGTCCTATGTTACAGCTCCTATCTGGCACTTGGGCAAGCATCGTGAGCATGCCCTGGGTTATCCAGCAAGGCGGCTGGGATGGCAAACCAGAGGATGCTCAAAAGTTCCATGATCCAGCTGCTGAGCAGGACGAGCTTTTCAAGGTCATGAACGGCACCGGCCCTTACAAGCTGGATCAATGGCTGCCAGGTCAGGAAATAGATCTGGTGCGAAACGACAGCTACTGGCAAACGGATCCTCTTTGGGATGGTGGCCCGTCTGGCCCAGCGCAGATCCAACGCATCGTGGTTCAAGACATCTCCGAATGGGGCACTCGCTTTGCTGAGTTCCAGACTGGCGACGCGGATATGGTATACGTCGACACTCAGTATGATTCCCAGGTTGATCCCATGGTCAAGGAGACATGTGATGCCCAGGTGAATTGCACCGAGACGAATCATACTGGAACTGCCCGGCTGTTTAAAGGTTTACCCTCAGTAACTGCCACCACCATTTTCTTCAACCAGCAGGTCAACACCACTGGCGGTAATAACCGTCTAGGCAGTGGTCAAATCGACGGCAATGGCATCCCGGCTGACTTCTTCAGCGACATCAACGTGCGCCAGGCTTTCAACTACTGCTTCGACTGGAATACTTACATCCAGCAGGTCTTTAACGGTGAGGCCGTCCAGGCTTTAGGACCGATCATCCAAGGCGAGCTGGGTTACGACCCCAACCAGGCTGCATACAGCTTTGACCTGACCAAGTGCGCGGATGCGTTCAAGGCCTCTACCTGGAAATCTGCGGATGGCAAGTCCTTATGGGACACCGGTTTTTACCTGCAATATACCTACAACGTGGGCAACGACCAGCGCAAGAGCGCTGGCGATATCCTGGCTGCAGATCTGCTTAAAGTCAATCCCAAGTTCCACATGGAAGTGGTGGGTGAGCCTTTTGCCCTGGAGCTCAAGGACATTGTGGGTAGTCGCATGCCGATCTACATGCTCGGCTGGTTGGAAGACTATCACGACCCGCAAGATTGGGTAGTGCCCTTCCTGGCCAGCGGTGGCACATACTCTGGGTTCCAACACTTCCCGGCAGATCTACAAACCCAGATGGACCAGCTGATTACGCAGGCTGTCTCTACCAGCGATACGCAGGCGCGCGCCAAGATCTACGCCCAATTGCAGAACCTTAGTTATGAAAATGCCCTAGATCTGTGGGTTGTGCAACCACAAGACCGTCACTATGAACAGACCTGGGTGAAGGGCTGGTATTACAATCCTATCTTTGGCAACGCTATGACTTACTACTACTCTCTATCTAAGTAACTAACTATACTATTCCTTGATGGCAGGTGACCGGAGGAATCCTCCGGTCACCTGTTAGAAGATAAGTCTCGAGATCGATAGATGATTAACTACATTATCCGTCGCCTGTTGATACTGCCCTTGGTACTGTTCGGTCTCAGTATCATGATTTTCGGAATGTTGCAAGCGTTGGATCCGATCGAACGCGCCGCCCTGTACGTTACCAGCGTACCCAAAAACCCTGCCGCGCTGCAGCAGATCATCCAGAAGTACGGGCTGAATAAACCTATCTACGTACAGTATTGGAACTGGCTGGTCAGGATTTTGCACGGCAATTTGGGTTGGTCAAAAACGGCTCAGATGCCGGTGCTGCAGGCCATCAAAATTTATTTCCCGGCCACATTAGAATTGGCATTATGGAGTTTTATTCCTATTATCGTAATCGGCACCTGGCTGGGTATTCAGGCTGCGATCCATCACGATAAGTTCATCGATCAGGCAGCCCGAGTTTTCAGCATTATTGGGTATTCATTTCCCACCTTTGTGTTCGGATTACTGGTATTGATGCTTTTTTACGCCAAACTGCAGTGGTTTTTCCCTGGACGGCTATCGAACTGGGCTTCTGCCATTGTCTATTCTGACGCCTTTCACCAATATACTGGGATGATGACGTTTGACGCTTTACTTAATTTTCGGTTTAATATCTTCGTTGACGCCATCCGGCACATTTTTCTGCCAGCATTAACCCTGGCCTATGTCGATTGGGCCTTGATCTTGCGGGTGGCGCGCTCATCGATGTTGGAAGTCATCCAGCAAGACTATGTCAGGACCGCGCGGGCTAAGGGTCTACCGGAACGCCAGGTGATTAACCATCATGCCCGCCCCAACGCGATGATCCCGGTGGCGACTATTGGGGGCCTGCTGTTGGTCGGCTTGCTTAATGGGGTGGTGATTACTGAAACGGTATTCAACTATCATGGTATGGGTCTTTTTGCAGCTACTGCGGCATTGAACTTTGACGCGGTATCCATTCTGGGGATTGCGCTCCTGGCTGGTGCCCTCTTGGTAGTTGCTAATTTGATCGTCGATGTCTTATATAGTTACCTGGATCCGCGCATCCGGTTGAAATAAGTGGGAGATACAGCAGTCAGAGGTCTTGCGGGATGTTTCGGTGATTTAGATCCCTCCTTCCCAGACCAAATCCCTCCACTGCGTATGTCTTGATAAGGGTAAATTGATGGCTACTACCACAAAAGAATCTTTCCAAGTGGAACTTCCCCTCGAACAGCTGCCACCACAAGAGCGAGTGCCGCGTTGGGTAAAAGCATTACTCCGCAACCCGGTATCTATTGCCGGAACACTGCTGGTGCTCTTTTTCATTGCCATTGCCATTCTTGCTCCGGTGTTGGCTCCACCCCCCATTCCATCCCTGCCCTATAATATCCCTCGGGATGGCTTCTCTGCAGAACCGCGACCGCCTGGTCCGGGAGAGCCTCTTGGTACCACTCAAGGCCAGTATGATATCTATTACGGTGTCATTTGGGGGACGCGCACAGCTTTCAAGATCGGCCTGATCGTGACCGGTATTACTGTGCTTATCGGGGGAACTTTGGGAGCCGTATCTGGTTATGTAGGCGGTTGGCTGGATGAGGTCATCCAACGCATCGTAGAGATCTTTCTGGCATTTCCCTTTTTGCTGGCCGCGCTGACTCTAGCTACTATTCTAGGGGCCAAGATCCAGAGTGGGTTAATCACCGGTATGATCGCCCTGATCGCATTCGGCTGGCCGAGTTATGCCCGTCTGATCCGTGGCGATGTGCTTTCCGTGAAAGAGCGTGAATATGTCATGGCAGCGAAGGCCTTGGGCGAGCCGGGTTGGCGTGTCTTGTTGACCCATGTGGTACCCAATGCCATGTACTCTCTCTTGGTAGTGGCCTCCCTGGACATCGGAACTTATGTGCTCACCTTCGCGGCGCTGAGTTTCTTGGGTTTAGGTGCGGGCGAGGGTTACGCCGATTGGGGCCAGTTGCTCAGCTACGCGCGTAATTGGATCCCAACCTTAAATCGATATTGGTGGATCGTGGTTTACCCAGGCCTGGCTCTGTTGCTCTTCGTGCTGGCCTTCAATCTGATCGGCGACGCCTTCCGCGACGCTCTGGATCCGAAGATGCGTGGGTACCGCGGTTAGAAAGGATTGAGAACCATGGCAAGAGATGTGAAAATCACCACCCTGTTTTTGGATATCGGCGGCGTTTTGCTAACTAATGGCTGGGACCATACCATGCGTCGCCGCGCGGCCGATAACTTTGGGATAGATTATGAAGAAATGAACGAGCGCCATCACCTGACTTTCGATACTTACGAGGAGGGTAAACTCACCTTAGTTCAATATTTGAATCGGGTGATTTTCTACGAGAAGCGCTCTTTTTCGAGAGCTGATTTTAAGAGATTCATGTTCTCACAGTCCCAGCCCTTCCCAGAGATGATCGAAATGATCAAGGAGTTGAAATCACGGTATAACCTCAAGGTAGCCGCGGTCAGCAATGAGGGGCGAGAACTCACGGTCTACCGCATCAGGCAGTTCGCTTTAGATGAGTTCATCGACTTTTTTATTGCTTCCTGTTTTGTGCATTTCCGAAAGCCCGATGAAGATATCTATCGCATTGCACTGGATATTGCCCAAGAACCACCCGAAAAAGTGGTCTACATCGAAGATCGGCCGATGTTTGTCGATGTCGCCAGAGGATTGGGAATACGAGGTGTTTGGCATACTGGTTACGATACCACCCAAAAAGCCCTGGAGAAATTCGGTCTCAGGGTGGCATAATTGCGGAATAGTAGCCAATAGCGGTAAAATCTATTGCAGTTGAGGCAAGGAGATAGCTGAAGGAAAATAAGAAACAGCAGCCTGTCTGTAAAAAGACTTAGAGGAGCAATGCAGGATAAAAAAGGGGGATTTCTGAGAGGAATAGTGGCAATTATGTCAAAAATTAATATACCAAATCTGTTTATGGCGAGTCAGCCCTAAAATCGAACTCACATGAATATCTATAGACACCGAAAGGAGATAATGATGAGCGATAAGAAATACCAAATCGGTATGGTGGGCCTGGGCGTGATGGGGCGCAACCTGGTTTTGAACATGGCGGAGCATGGCTATTCTGTGGCCGGCTACGATAAGGACTTGAGCAAAGTACAAGAGTTAAACAAAGACGCCAGGGACCGGGAGGTGTTTGGATTTGAGGGTTTGGAAGAATTCATCAGCTCTTTGAGTGTTCCCCGGGCCGTGATGATGCTGGTGCCAGCCGGTGCGGCAGTAGATGCAGTAATTGGTGACGTATTACCGCATCTAAAAAACGGCGACCTGATTATTGATGGCGGCAATTCGTTCTTTAAAGACACTGACCTGCGGGGTGAATCCCTGGAGAAACAAGGTATCCAGTATTTGGGCATGGGTATTTCTGGAGGGGAATCCGGAGCCAGACACGGTCCCAGCATGATGCCCGGTGGGCATAAAGAGGCTTATGAACGGGTACGCTCAATTTTTGAGGCCGCCGCCGCGAAAGTGAACGGCCAACCATGCGTCACCTATCTTGGGCCTGGATCAGCAGGCCATTATGTTAAGATGGTGCATAATGGCATTGAATATGGCATTATGCAGCTGCTCGCCGAGAGCTATGACCTGATGAAGCGCGGTTTGGATCTTTCGGATGAAGACTTACATCAAATCTATAAAGAATGGAACCAGGGGGAGCTTAGTAGCTATCTGGTAGAGATTACCGCGAACATCTTTACGGAGATTGACGAGAAGACCGGTAAGCATCTGGTGGACGTCATCTTGGATCAGGCCAAGCAAAAAGGCACGGGCATGTGGACCTCGCAGGACGCCATGGATTTGCAGGTGCCAGTGCCAACCATCGACATGGCGGTGGCGATGCGCAATCTTTCAGCTTCGCAGATTGAACGGAGCGTCGCCAGCCGGATATTGCACGGTCCTGCACTCAAAATTGAGGAGGGGCGCGACAAATTCATTGAACATCTACAAAGGGCTTTCTACACGGCTATGATCATCACCTACGCCCAGGGGATGGCACTCCTGAGTCACGCCTCTGAAGCTTACCAGTATGGTCTCAACTTAGAAGCAGTGGCGAGGATCTGGCGAGGTGGATGTATTATCCGTTCAGCTCTGCTTGAACCTATCCGGGATGCTTATCGCTCGGATTCAGCTTTGCTTAATCTGCTGGTCCACCCTCACTTTTCCGAGATCCTCCAGGCCAGGCAAAATGATTTGCGGGATGTTACCCGCGCAGCTGCAGAGCAGGGCATCCCTGCGCCGGGTTTTATGGCAGCGCTGGCTTACTACGATAGCTATCGCAGCGGCTGGCTGCCAGCAAACCTGATTCAAGCGCAGCGCGATTATTTCGGCGCGCACACCTACGAGCGGGTTGACGAGAAAGGGGTCTTTCACACCGAATGGGAAGCTAATTAAGGAGTACAGCATTGATCACTAGAGCCAACCAAGAATCCCATTTCCAAAGGGCTAATGAGTCTCAAGGAACTTCTACGAGTGCCCAACTGGCAGAGTTACCGCTGGACCAATTAATAAAGCGCCTGAACGCCTCCCTGGATGGCCTCAGCCAAACCGAAGTGGAAAAGCGCTTAGAACAATACGGTTATAACGAAATCGCCGAGAAAGAAAGCAACCCTTTGCTTGAATTTCTTTCTTATTTTTGGGGACCGATCGCCTGGATGATCGAGACTGCCGCCATCCTTTCGGCGGTTGTCAGGCATTGGAGTGACTTTGGCATTATCATGACCCTTTTGGTGGTGAATGCCCTGGTAGGCTTCTGGGAAGAATATCAAGCAGGCAACGCCATCGCGGCCTTAAAGAAGAAACTGGCGTTGAACGCTCGGGTAAAACGCCAGGGTAGTTGGAAGACGATCTTATCACGCCAGCTGGTACCCGGCGATATCATCCGTTTGCGCATCGGGGATATCGTGCCTGCCGATGCCAAATTATTGGATGGCGATCCAATTCAAGTTGACCAGTCAGCCTTGACTGGCGAGTCTTTACCTGTGACCCACGCAAGTGACGAGGCGGTTTACTCGGGGTCCATAATCCAGCAGGGTGAGATCGAGGCGCTGATCTATGCTACGGGGGAAAACACTTTTTTTGGCAAAACTGCCCAACTGGTGGAGTCAGCCCACACAACCAGCCATTTCCAACGGGCTGTAATCAATATTGGCAATTACCTCATTGTGATTGCCCTGATGCTGGTGACCTTGATTCTGGCGATGGCCCTCTTCCGTGGGGACAACATGCTTACCACCCTGGAATTTGCCCTGGTCTTAACCATCGCAGCGATCCCCGTGGCGATGCCTACAGTTCTATCAGTTACCATGGCGGTGGGGGCGAGAATCTTGGCTCAAAAGCAGGCGATCGTCAGCCGCCTTTCCAGCATTGAAGAATTGGCGGGGATCGACGTGCTCTGTTCGGACAAGACTGGCACATTGACCCAGAATAAATTGACCTTGGGCGAACCATTCTTGCTAGATGGGGTCACCTCGGATGGATTGATTCTTAACGCTTCACTGGCATCCAGGGAGGAGAACCAGGACCCCATCGACTTGGCTGTCCTGGCTGGCTTGGAAGATGAGCAGATACGATCCCAATATGAGATAGTTCATTTCATGCCCTTTGATCCAGTCAACAAACGTATTGAAGCAACCGTTAATAGCCCGGATGGGCTCCAGTTTAAAGTCACCAAGGGTGCGCCTCAAGTTATCCTTGAGCTGGCAGTTAATGCGAATAGTATTCGAGGGCAGGTTGAGGAGGCAGTAGAGCAGTTTGCTGGGAGGGGCTTTCGATCATTGGGGGTGGCAAGGACCGATGAAGGAGGCCAATGGCAGTTCTTGGGGGTCTTACCTCTATACGACCCTCCGCGGCCGGATTCCAAGGAGACCATTCGGGTTGCCAGGAGCATGGGTATCAACGTAAAGATGGTGACTGGGGATCAGATTGCAATCGGCAAGGAGATCGCTCGCCAGTTGGGACTGGGCGTAAATCTACTGGACGCCAGCTTGTTTGCAGAGACTAAACATCACGAGGCCGGACAGCTAGCCGATGCTATTGAGCAAGGTGATGGGTTTGCTCAGGTTTTCCCAGAGCACAAATATCATATTGTAGACGTGTTGCAGAACCGTGGCCATATCGTCGGCATGACCGGTGATGGGGTGAACGATTCTCCAGCCCTGAAAAAAGCCGACGCTGGCATCGCCGTCTCCGGCTCTACCGATGCGGCCCGCAGCGCGGCTGACATTATCTTGCTCACGCCCGGTCTTTCCGTGATCATCGATGCGGTTAAAGAAAGCCGCAAGATCTTTCAGCGCATGAACAGTTACGCCATCTATCGCATCGCTGAAACCATCCGGGTGCTGCTGTTCATGACCTTGTCAATCCTTATTTTTAATTTCTATCCAGTCACCGCGGTGATGATCGTGTTGCTGGCACTGCTCAACGATGGCGCGATCCTGTCCATTGCATTTGACCGGGTGCATTATTCCAACCGGCCGGAGGTCTGGAACATGCCGGTGGTGCTGGGAATGGCCACTGTTCTAGGCCTGGCTGGCGTGATTTCCACATTTGGCATGTTCTACCTGGGCGAACGAATCTTCCATTTTAATAGGGAATTCATCCAGACACTGATGTATTTGAAGCTATCGGTGGCTGGCCACCTGACGATTTTTGTAACCCGCACCCGCGGACCGTTCTGGTCGATTCGCCCTTCGAGAGTCCTATTCGGAGCGGTGGCAGGCACCCAACTGATTGCGACTTTGATCACCGTTTATGGCGTGTTTATGACCCCCATCGGCTGGGGCTGGGCGTTGTTCGTTTGGGGTTATGCCTTGTTGTGGTTTTTGTTTAATGACCGTTTGAAACTGGGGGCATATAGGGTCTTCGATCATCGCAGACGAGGTTTATCCTCGTGATAGAGAAGACTGGAGATCAGCCAATATCGTAAGGTACCATTCTGTCTTGTAGTCAAAAATGTGGCACGTTATCGCCTTTTAGACTGCTCTCTTGAGCAGTACCCTTGGTAAACTCAAGGGGGATAGCGGCAACCATCACCTCGAAAGCTGCGCTCACCCAGGATTGGATGCATTTAAGGGTGTTCTGATTTGCTTTAGAGGCTGACAGGATGCCATAATATCACCCTACATTGCCAGAATGAGAGGAATTCTCTATAATTCCCAAGAAGATAACTGCTGAACACCAGCGCCTGGCCGACTCCAATGGTGGTCGTGTAAATCGGTGATATGCCGGTCGAAATGCCACGCGCATCTGGCAATTATCTAAATCTAGGCAGGGAAGCAGTCGAGCTGTGCCACCGCATAGTGGATATTATGTTACGTGATCAAAATACTAGGCGGCTGCCGGCGCAGCGCTAGCGGTTAAAATTTTATGGCCGCTTTGGTACCACCGGGAGATCATTGGATGGAAAAATACCAACCGAAAGCGCCTATACCCGGGCCGATACGAGGGTCCGAGGCTGATTCTTTTGCCCATAACACGGTGGTGGTACGCCTGCCAGAGATTGGGCGGCGCACAATAGAAACAAACGATTTTCCAGAGGATCTCAAATCCAGATTAGAAAGTCTGATCCAAGAGATCCCTGCTGGTCCGGTGCGGCCGTTGATGGACGAACAGGCACCCGATTGGAAGGACTGGGCGCGTTATGTAATGCCTTACGCCGGCAAAAACTGGCTGGAGGTGCCCTGGTTTTTCGCTGAGACCTATTTCTACCGGCGTATCCTGGAGGCTACTGGGTATTTTAAACCAGGCGGGTTCCTACAAGGGGTGGATCCTTTTCACAAGCAAAAACAGCTGGGTTTGCATGCCAATCAGAAAGCCATCTGCATGTTGGCGGATCAATTAGAAAGCTGGTTGGTGGCACCGGAAAACGGCAAGCTAGGCCACCAGGCAGTGCTGACTGGTATGCTTTTGGCTAATTTATGGGGGAACCAGGCTGACTTGAGCATGTGGCCGGCTGAGAGTCAGAGACGACCGGATCAATTGGATATCGATCAACAAAGAGCCCATCTGCTGGTCGACGATTCGCCAGCACTGGTCGAATTCCTGATTGGGTTGGCTGGGGCTGGGGTGCGGGTGGAAATCATTCTGGATAACGCCGGCGTGGAATTGGTGTATGATTTAGCTTTGGCAGATTACCTGTTGAGCAGCCAGGGCGGGATGGTAATACAATTTTGTTTGAAAGCTCACCCCACATTCGTCTCGGACGCCATGAGGGAGGATGTGCTGCAGGCAATCGGATTTTTCAGGGAAATGGATCATGGTGCTGTGAAGTCCATGGCATACCGCCTGGAAGATCACCTCCAGTCAGGACGCCTGACCCTGGTGGACGATTTTTTCTGGAACTCTCCCCTGGCGGGTTGGCAGATGCCGGCGCGCTTGTGGCGAGAATTAGCCCAATTTGACCTGGTCGTCAGTAAAGGCGATGCCAACTACCGGCGCTTGTTAGGCGACCGCCACTGGCCCTTTACCACCCCAATCGGTGATATCTTGTGTTACCTGCCGACACCGCTGGCAGCTTTGCGGGTGCTCAAATCTGAGGTGGCGGCGGGCTTGCCTCCCGGGCAGCCAGATGCGCTAAGCCAAGGAGACCCTGACTGGCTGGTGGATGGCAATTGGGGAATGATACAGTTTGTTGATCTTGAAGGGCAATATCAAGCCACTCCTCGATGAGGAGCAGCTGATCTGTAAGTACCAGCGAGCTATTACTTCACCGGCAGCAGAGGGCACTCGAAGTAGGCTGGGGGACCGTCTTGGGGTGGACCTGCGGTGATGATTAAATCACCCTGGTTGGCATGGAACATAATGTCTGCATAGGACTTTAATGTTGGGAGATTTCCCATGTTCTCGTTGATAAATGACCGGTTCCAGGTGACGGTATGGGTGAACCAGCGACCGCCGTTAAAAGCCGGGTTACCGGGGGTCGCTTCGGCGACTGGCAGCTGATCGACGGGAAGGTTATTACCTGAAAAGACAACCAGCTTATCGAAGGACTTTAGATTTTTACCATTTGGTGCAGGTATGGCGTTGGCACCTTTGGACCCCCAGACAGCACCGTCACCAT
>Ga0315538_1001229_pt1 | contig 15521 bp, 12 predicted proteins | sample SalMarSW160230MG_2_FD_203834 | JGI IMG/M metagenome (GOLD analysis project Ga0315538, IMG submission 203834) | Salt marsh sediment microbial communities from the Plum Island Ecosystem LTER, Massachusetts, United States - Salt Marsh Sediment SW1601-230 ...
TCCTAATAATGAAGCCACAATTATACTTCTTTATTGTCAAGGAAGTATCGCTTTCTGGTCCTACATATACAATGGGGCTACCAACAGCCATAATTCCGTATGTCTTTGAAGATACCATCACACCCTCCCATTTATCTCTCATAGTTATAAGTGAAATATGGGCAAGATTTAACCCATAATTTAACTTCTCAAACGGAAGATAGCTAAACATCAAAATATTTGCATCCGGATTATCTCTTCTGAAATCTTTAATCTCATTGAATCTCTTTCCACCTCCTATGAATACGAAATATATATCATCATATTCAGTGCTCAATCTTTTGGCACCTTCAAGTACAGTATCAAATTCATGTCCATAACCATGGTTACCGGAATATAAAACAATGAATTTACCTTCTAAGTTCATCTTTTCAATAAAAGTATTTTCCTCCCTTGCTAACGGGCAAAGGTGGTCAAAACCCCAGTTAGGTATCTCAACAATTTTATCTTTCCCAACCCCTTTATTTTTTATCCTTTTTGTCATATAAGAACCAAGGCTTAATATCTTGTTAGCTTTCCTGTATGAAATTTCTATAGCAAGATTAAGTATTTTATATATCAATCCATTATATTTTATTATACCTAAAGAGACCATTGCATCCGGGTAGACATCCTTTACTGCGAGAAGATATTTAAAGTTCTTGAATGGTTTAATTATTGCAGCTATTAATCCGTTGAGGGGAGGAGAAGTTGCAATAAGCAAACGAGAGTCCCTAGATGTAGAACTTACTAGTTTAATCAGAAGTCCTATATAGAAAAATATGTGTCTTATGAACCTACGTATAAAATTTATATTAGAAAATGCATTGGGAAGCCTATATATTTCTATGCCATTTATAGTCTCTTTTCTTTTTAATGTTTTCGAAGTATCATCCTTTAAACTCCTCTGGCATAGAACCCGAACCTTATACCCTTTCTCCACAAAACCTTTTGCAAGGTCATATGCAAATTGCGCATCCACATCTATATCAGGATAAAAAAACTGATTGATTATTATTAGTTTCATTTAGAAATTATTGTCTATATTATTTTTATCAATTCCTGTTATCGTTTCTTTTTCGTAATACTTCACCATTTGAAAATTGCGCTTCTCTACATTAACCATAATATACATTTTTAGTGCTTTTCCCATTTTACTCTACTACTTTACAAATACATATAATTTTTTCAACCCTGTTGGTAGAAATTTAAAACAATATAATAATTATTCTTTGAGAAACGATCTTTAAAATCAATCTAAAGCTTACGCCTAACAGATAAAAAGGAGTATATAAAATGAGACTAAATAAAAGATTTTCACAATTCAAAAGAGAATCCAATACACCAAGTGATTTAGTAATAGTAAGCTAAACTTTTGGGTGGGCATAATCGAAAGAGGCAGGTTTTCCTGCCCCTTTTTTGACGCACATTAAGCCCTACAAATATAGCCACGGTTTCTACATGGTTAATATATAGTGTAAACTACCTTACCACGTATCTCTTATCACGCTAACCCAAAAATACCACTTAGTCCCTGCTTGTCTTAACATTTTCTCTTCTAATCCCTAACCCTGAACCCTTACCCCTTGTGGTTTAGAAATGTCTTGATTTTTAACTATACGTTTTTGTTACGGACAAAAATGTATAGTTTGGGAGGGGTCAGAATATATTGAAAAAGTAGAGTGTCCATTTGCCAAACCAGTGAGTGCTATATATTGTATGCACTAAGCAAATCCGCGGAAGAGTGTTGATAAAATGAAGAATTTTCAAGCTTTTAGAGTGAACATTCATTCACCCATATGACCATCTACATTCTCCTGTCCGTACTTTCCCAATCACCCCTAAACGTAACCAAAAACGAAAGGAGGATAAGTTTAAGGTCAAGTAGAAAGCTCTGCTTCTTTATATATAATATATCATACTTGACCTTCTTTTCTATTGACATCTCTCTTACAGCATAGACCTGAGCAATACCAGTGAGACCCGGCTTTATTGCGCAACGCTTGTTAAAATCCGGAACGTCTTCCAGTCTATCATGCTTACTTCCAGTGATTGCGGGTTCTTTAGGATGAATTGGCCTTGGCCCAACAAAACTCATATCGCCTTTAAAAATGGATAATAACTGAGGTAGTTCATCCATCGCAGTTGCCCTGAGTATCTTTCCAACCAGGGTAATCCGTTTCTCACGCTCACCAGCGTGTTCTACAGGGGATTCTTTATGTGCATTCTTATCCATTGATCTAAATTTTAATATATGGAATATCCATCCATCTTTACCCACTCTCTCCTGAGAAATAAATACAGGACCACCACTCTCCATAATTATTGCAATGGATGAAAGAACCCATACGGGGAAGGAAAGAATAAGTCCGACGAACGAAAGCAAAATATCAAACGCCCTTTTTAACAAATACCCTCCTCTATTTTAGCAATGCTTATAGACTCCTTTGTTTTCAGAGTAGTAGGATTGTGACTATTGTCAATAGGGGATGAGTAGCAAGGAATAGATTCGGATTAGAGTGATAAAGGGTAAGTGGCAAATTAGGGTCAAAGTGATGTAGATGGAAACCGTATTAAGATATCCCAAGCCAGGTAATTAAAAAAATTAAAATAGTCCTTTAATAACCTGATCATATTCAAAAATTACTTTTCCCCAAGTATAAAATTTCTTTACTCTTATTAGAGCTTTCTGCCCCATAAAGCTTACCAATTTACCATCTTTATCCAGCCGTTCAATTTGATGCAATAGCTTCCCTTCTTTTTTCGAGAAACTTATGCCACAATCCTCTATAACTTCAAGATTATAAGGAACATCTAATACAACTACGCATTTGCCTGATGCCATTGCTTCAAGGAGTGCTGGATTTGTTCCTCCCGCTTCATGACCATGAATATAACAATAAGCATTTCTTAGTATAACTTTATATTCTTTACCATATAAGCCACCAAGAAATTTAACTCTTTCATCAGCCATCTTTTTTAAACTTTCTTTGTATCCAATACTATGAGGCGTATCTCCTATAATTACCAGTTTTTTATTCCTTTTATAGTCTAGATATTCTCTTATTATAACGTGGGAATTATTTTCTGGCTCAAGACGACAAACCTGTAAAAAATAATCCATAGGTTTTAAATTATATTTCCTAAGAACTGTATCATCACACTTACTATTAAAATCTGCACCATAAGGAATATAAACAGGAATCTTTTTATACTTTTTAATGATATAATTTGCTATATTTTTCGAGTCTGCAATTATTGTGTCGCTGAATATACTGGCGAAAGCTTCGGAAAGTCTTAAAAAGAAGGCAATAAATTTAGACCACTTTGGTCTTTGCCATTCTATACCATCAACATTTATCACAATCCTTTTGCCCATCAATCGGGGCAACCATAAAAGTAGACCAGGAGAAACACCCAGTAAAAGAAGTATTTTATTTTTTGAAAAAGAAGCATGGATAGTAGATAAAAAGGAGACAACCACTTTCTCAAGAAATTTAATTTTTAATGATGGAATCCACACTCTTTTCACCTCAGGAAATTTTTTATCATTCTCAGGATTCTTATATCTTTTCAAGCCATATACTGTAATATCGTATCCTTTCTCTTTTAAATTTAAAACCAATTCCCTGGTAAAGGTTTCAAAACCTCCGTAGTCCGTAAGAAAACCTCTTGAACCAATAATCGCTAGTTTCATTAATAGCTCTTATTCATTTCAATTGCTTTCCTGTAAATATCCATTAAAATCTCATAATTTCTCTGAGCTGTATATTTCTCCTCGAATACTTTTCTTGCATTTCTTGCCATCCTCTCTCTCTCTTCTGAATGATTCCATAACCATAATATTTTTTTAGCTAAATCCTTCTGATCGCCAGGCTTTGAAAGGACACTAATTCTTTGATTCTCTAAAATATACTTTATTGCCCCTATATCAGAACCTATAATTGGAGTAGCACAAGCCAATGACTCTAAGATTGTCATTGGAAAACCTTCATACCATAATGACGGGAATATTAAAAAAGCTGCTTTCCCCATTAGCTTTATAGTATCTTCATAAGGTCTCAATCCCAGAACCTCAATGTTAAATAAATCTTTCTCTTTTACCTTGTCGTTAAAATATTTCATTAAGGGACCTGACCCCACAATTTTGAGTTTTATGTCCCTCATATCTGGGTATTCCATTGATCTTAAAAGTATTTCTATTCCCTTCTCTTCAGAAAGTCTTCCAACAAACACAATGTATTGTTCCTTATTGTAATTTGGTAATATGTTCTCTGTTAGGAAATTGGGTTTTATCACCAATTTATTTTCAGGAATTCCCAATTCTATGAATTTTCTTTTCGCAAATTCAGTGAGAACTATATAGAAATTCGGTAGTGAGTATAACCTTTGTTTCTTGTATCTTCTTAACATCAAAGAGACTGGAATGGATTTTATGAAAGAGTTCTGGAAACAACGATTCAAAACAGCATACACTGGAGTTTTTTCAGGGCAAAGTTGACATGGTTCTCCATTTCTGAAGAGGAAAGCATTTGCACAAAAGAGTCTAAAATCATGAAGAGTATGGACAAAGGGAATCTCAGAATGCTTTAGAGTAAGGTATATTGAAGGTGAAAACATAGGAAATATGTTATGAATATGAATTATGTCAAATTGCTCTTCTTTTAAAAGTTCTTTTAATTCTAATTGCGAACTTTTAGACCACGGAATTTCTATAAAGAGTCTTATTTTATCTTTAATTCTGAAGTTATTTATTTCATCATTATATTTAGAAAAAAGAAAAACATTGTGTCCTTTTTCTTTTAATAAAGATACTTCCTTTTTTACAACAATATCATCTCCACTCGGCGCTCCCGAGCGATGGAAGTTATGTATATATAGAATTTTCATTTTTTTTACTAATTATTTTTTTGTAGAGTGAAAAAAGCTGTTCCCCCTTTTTATCCCAATTGTAAAATTCATTAATAATTTTTTTACATGCTTTCATTCTTTTACTATAAACCTTGTAGTTATTTATTATATTTATGATGGCTTTTGCTAATGCTTTTGTAGTTTTTTCTGGTGAAATCAATTTTACTTTGACAAGACACCCAGTTGGTAAAAGTTCAGGCGTTCCTGCCACGTCAAAAGTGATTATAGGAAGCCCAATTGATAATGCTTCATATATTACTGTTACACCACCTTCTTTTAAACAGGGATTAATCAATATTTTACTTTTTCTCATTAATTCTGTTAACTTTTCTCTATTCTTAATATAGCCTTTAAAATAGACTTTATTAGCTAACTTTTCACATTTAACTAATTTTTCTAGTCGTCTCCTTTCCGGTCCATCTCCCACTATAATGAGTTTAATATCTATTCTATACTTTTTCTGGACTAATGAGTAAGCTTTTATTGCTAAGTTGAATCCACGCCAGTAAACTAAGCTTCCTATTAAGATTATATGACTCGGACGATAACTTTTAAATACCAATGAACTCTCTTTTTCAATAGCACAATCCGTAAGCAGAATAACTTTATGTCTATATTCATTTGGAATTCTCTTAGCGGTTTCACTCGTTTTTGTAATGATTAACTCTGCTTTCCTAAGAATAAAATTATACAAGGGATTCCATTTTAAGGAATTTATGAGGAATACTTTTAAGCTTTCCCTAATTCTCGAGCCAACTGAGAAGTCTGCCCAAAATCTCTTTGGAATTAATTCTCCTCCACCAATTGGTCCCCAAATGAATGGTATTTTCAAGAGGGGTAAAAAGGTAGGTAATAAAAAATTTCCAAAGGTAACATGATGAGCTAAATCAAAATTTATTTTTTTTGATAATTTTAATATTCTAAATAACGTCAATATTTGCCAAATAAAGTAATATATGTATAATTGTTTTTGCCCTTTTTTCCAGAATCTTGCCCAGCGGGGAAGGTCAACATATATAAAATGAAGGTTTTTGTTTGGATTTTCTTCCAAGTATTTTTCTATAATTCCTTTGTTATTGGCTCTTGTGACAACCCAAACTTCTGCGAATTTTGATATTCGATTAATCCAATTCCAACCTACCCCTGGCTCTGAACCCTTGTAGGGATCACAAGCATAGGCTGATAACAAAACCTTCATTTTTCCTTTATCCTTCCAATTGTTTTTATCAATTTTTTCATATTGTTATTTCTTTTATCGAAATAATTTTATCCATTAGGAAAGAGTACATTTCTTCGGATCTCATGTCCTCCTCTACATATTCAGCTTCTATATTCCTTTTGAAAAAATAGGACGAAACGTCTATAAGCAATATTAGGAGTAAATCCTCCCCATCTAAATTCAGCTCCGAGAATTGTTTTATTTCCCTTTTAATTAAATTTAGAATCTTTGATGTTTTTTTTACTTTTCTTGCTGAGAAGATCTCCCTCTGTATTATAAAGTAGAAAAGATCCCCAGGGAAAACTGTTTTTCTCCTATATTCCCAGTCAAATAGAAGAAGTTTATCTCCATTTGTGATGAAAGCATTCCACGGAGTGAAGTCTCCATGGGAGAAATAAACAGGGATTTCTGTGTCTTTATAAAAGTCTAACATTCTTTCATACCTAAGTGTCCACCAATAAGGTATTTTACCTCTTAGAAATTCAACTCTCTTTCCCAACTCTTGAAAAAAGTCTGTCTCTTTAAAGGTTTTGACTCCCCCTGTTTTTTCAAACATCTCTTTAAGAAATTCTATGTGGGGCTTTCCTATTTTCCAGGATTTTTTATATTTTTCACCAAAGGGCTCAATGGCTAAAAAGAAATTCCCCTTTAGAATTCTTCCCGAAGTAATAATGCTCGGGATTGTAGCTGAACGGAGCTTTAGATTTTTTACCCTTTTTAGGTTTCCCTCTTCTCTTTTTATGAGCTTTTCCGTCCTTTCATTGATGGCCAACTTTATGAAAATTAAAATTTCTCCATTCTTGTCCATTAATTGAAGCAGAGGCTTTCTATGAGGTCCAGGTGCTCCAGTGTATATTGCCACACTTTCTATTTGAGGAAATATCTCTTTGAGTTTTCTGAATATTCCCGAGTCTTTATTGAAATAGTAGGAATTGTTGTTTTTTTTATATAGTTGATAGAGCAAGGCCTTGGGTGCCATTTTATAAGCCAGCTTCGCAAAAGGACGATTAGGATTATACAAACTTATTGAACTTTTGAAATGCCTGTAATTTTCTATAGGAACAAAAATCCTCGACTTTGATGCGGTAGGAAAATAAGTAAGTTTTACGCTGTTTTCTTGTGGTTTTTTACTCAAATCTAAACGATTTTCTAATTCATCTATATATTTACCTGAATCTCCTTCTTTCAAATTCAGTATCCAATATGTTTGATAAGCCTTGTTAAGTAATATTATAGAAGAGATTTTCTCTAAAACTACCTTCAACGGCCTTGTGTTGTCTATAAGATAAAAACTTGGAAAGTGTTTCTTTAGTGCCATGAAACCCTGATTTTGTCTTTCAAGTTCTTCTTTAGGTAGTTCTTGTTTCCTTTCGTATAGAATCTTTGATGGAGTATATACAAAGAAGGCTATATCCGGTTTTGGGATCAATGGTTCAGACAGTTTAAGAAGCCATGAAGGCAGGGAGAAATTGTATCTAAAGCTGTCAACTAATATGTCGTGATAATATCTATCAAAGATGCAAAGGCACTTTTTAACTTTATTTAGATGTACCTTCAAGAAATATCCCATGGTAAAATCAATTAGGTAATAAAACAGCCTGAAAAGGGACTTAAGAGGAGATTCTAGTTTATGCCCATGAGGATCAAGATTAATCCTGTTTTTCTCTTCTTCTCTAATCCCAAAAGCCACTCCTGGGGGCCTTAAGAACCCTGGTCTCCAGTAAAACAAACTTTCTTTCTGGAAGCTTCGAGAAAGAAGTTTTATAATTTCTTTTGCCACAGTGCTTTTCCCACTTCCATCGGGTCCAATGAAGGCAACGGAAAAACCCACTGGATATTTGAATCTAAAAATTGCCCTTTTTATAGAAGAAAATCTTGGTAAGGTGGATTTCTTTTTGTGCAGTCCCTTTTTGAGAATGGGAGTTAGGTTCTGAAATCTCTTTGGATTTTTCTCAATTATTGACCCTATTACTTCTGACGTAATTTCATCAGGAAAGAAATCCTCAAGAAGATCTTGGGATTCCCTAGGTGCTGCTTTGTAGAGACAAAATAGTTTCTCAATTTTATCCTTATCCATATCTTCCTTTATAATTCTTCTTAATAATTTAAAGAGAAACTCTTTCGAGGGCGAGGGTACATTATAGTAAAGTTCTTTCTTGAAATTCTCTAAGAGTTCTTCTTCCTCTAGAATGTGGAATCTTTTAAGGCTTTCAAGGAGATTCTTGCTTCTAAAATCTTTAGAGGAAAATTCGGAGAAGAAGTCCAATTGTAGTCTATCAGGTTTTGAAAGACTGGGAGGCGATAACATGTATGAAATTGCGTTTTCGTCGTGCCAGATTTTGTGAAGAAGGAGCAAATTTTCTCTTTTTGAGATTTTTAACAAGATACTATCTAATTTAGAAAAAACTTTTTTTTCAATAGCAATATCTAAGTCTGTCTTTATTTTATAAGGTAGCCATTCATATCCGTTATACACGCAATATTTATATCCCATATATTCAATAACACTAAATAATTCTCTTGTAATTTTTTCAATGTCTATCATATTAACTCTTTGCTTTTTAATTGGAAGTGCGCCCCAAAAGTTAGACATATTTTTGGGATTTTAATGTGGACTTTTGGTCTCTCTTGTTACCTATAAACTTCCAATTTCTTGGTTTCATCTTTCACTTTCTTTCTCCTTTGATAGTTTTAATATAATCAGCCAGTGTTTTATAGTCAAGGATAGAGTGCAATCCCTCTTTATTGTAATATCGGATTCTTCCCTCTATAATATTTCTGAGTTCTTTCAGAGAGGAAGCATCAAGAAAAAGGGATTGAACCTCTCCTTTGAAGTGACTGTTGAAAGATTCCATCGCCGTATTATCCTTAGCTCCTCTCCGGGCAAATGAGATTTGAAGACCATCTTTAATAATCACTTGTCTAAGCCATCTGTATCCTGTAAACACTGTATCTTGATCGTGATGGATGCTCATTCCTTTAATAGTGTTTGAGTTATGCCATATATTTTCCATATTCAACTTGTTGTTTTATCTGTAATTAAAATTCCCTTACCACTCGAAACTTAAGTTTAGGGGTATGTCTCTTTGGGATTATCTTCTCCTTATTTTGCTATCTTTTATTCTTTTACGTCTAGTAAATTCAAATACACCTAAAGTTCCCAAAAAAGCGAATTGATTATGCACTGCTAATATATCAGTAAAAAATCCTCTTACTAATAGTAAGCTTAATATTCCTATCATTTCAAGAACTTCAATTTTTAGATCCTTTTCTCTCAGTTTTAAATATTCATATATCCCCCCAAAAAATAATCTAAAAATACCAATAGAAAATAAAATTGTTCCTATAAAACCAGTATTTACTAATAGGTTCATCCAAGAATTATGTGCAGAAGATGCAAACTTTCCAAAAATTTTAGGTGAAACTAAAAATCTATCTCCAGCAAATGCACCCCAACCTCCAATAGGTTTTTCCTTAACGTATTCCCATGCAAATTTCCAAACGTTAATCCTATCTGATAAAGTAAAGAAAAGTTCTAGAGATTGTCCCCGTCTGAAGAATTTCCACAAAAATGGAATTGCATCTGTATAGAAAATTAAAAACCCTATCATAATAACAGTTCCTATAAAAATATTAATTCTTTTACTCAATATTAGTACGATAATAAAACCAACTAGAAAGCCAACCATTCCTGATCGTCCTTGGGATAAAATCATTGTAGCAATCCCCCAAAGAATTAAAAAAAACCACTTTGCTTTCTTGCTTTCAAGCATTCTACAAAGACCTATTAATGCAAGAATACCTCCTATATGCGAAACACTGTTTGGATTAATAGCAGGAAATATACCTTTAAGCATATAAGGAATCAAGGAATCTCTATAAATAGGAACTAGAGCTTTATTTGGTTGGATAATCAATCCTATCCATACTGTAAAATTAAGCATACCTAAATAAATCCAAATCCAATCTATCCACTTCCTTAAAGTTTTAAAGTCGTTAAATGACCATACAGTAAATGCAGTCAATGCCAGAAATTCAAAATATTCTATAGAACGGTAGAGAGACCATAAGGGGTAAATAGACCAAAAAGAAGTTAACATCCTCCAAATTGAGAAAATAAAAAATGGAATTAGAAAATTACTATTTAAAATACTAAATTTTCTAAGAACCCAAGGAAGTAGAACAACCCCTAATATTATTGCTACTAAAGGTCTATGTATTGTTGTCAAATCTACAGGGTTTAATAGTTGGGTCTGAACTTCTCTTCTTGTAAACACAAGACCTCCTATAAAGGCCAATGACCATAACCATCGCCAATTACATTGCCAAAAATTTCTTTTCTCCATATTCATCTTTTTAACCTTAAAGATAGTAAATTTTTATCATAGATAAATATCACTTATTAATATCCAAAAATAACATAAGTCTTTTAAACGTTCTTCCATTATGTACCTTTAGAAAATGATTTCCACTGTGGTATATATTCATAACCGATTTTTCTATTTGCATTAACTATTTTTTTAATTTCCTCAAAAACACGTTTGGAACTTTTCCCGTCTTTGTACTCATTAAAAGACCTGCATATCTCTTTCCTCCGTTGTTTCCACTTATCTTCCTGCATTACTTTTTCAATTAACTTGAGTACTTTTGGCCAATTCTTAGCTTTTGGACCAGGCGTCACCTCATTATACTCATAATAAAGTTCTCTATCATTTCGGACATATTCTGCGAGATCAAAAGGTGCAAAAATAATTGGTCTATTTAATAGCAGAAAATCAAAATATACGCTTGAATAGTCCGTAATAAGTATATCCGTTTTCTTCAACAGGGGGTAGTTATCAGGTAAATTTCTATCTGAGAAAATTAAAATTCGTTTTGTAGAACTTTCATTCTTGATTCTGCTAAGATTTTCGTCCGCAGTGTGGGTCTTAATCCACAAAATGGCTTGCGTCTTCTCGAGAAATTCGTCAACTGCATCGAAAGAGAATCCATAGTTATTGAGCAAATCAATATTTCTATTATCTCGGAAGGTAGGTAAGTAAGCAATTACCTTTGAAACAGCCATTTGTCTTCTAAGCTCTTTGAAGAAGCAGTTCTCATCTGAGCGTAACCAATCGGCATTTAATAATATATCATTGCGTGGATACCCCGTAATAGGAATGCGATTCTCAGGTATTTTGAAAGCCGAGCTTAGTTTTTCTCTTGCTTCCCTTGATGTAGCAATCAAGAGGTCATAATGTATACCAGTAAACTTTAACGCCTTCCTGTACAAGGTTAGTAAAAATCTCTTAATTGGAGATTTCCGCTTATAACTTTCTAATCCAGTCACTATATTATCATGCAGTATTTTCTTTAGGGGGGTTCCATGCCATAGTTGTATTTTCTTGGCTCCACATATTGCAAATCTGTTAACATCACTTAATTGGCAAGATACAACGACACAGCTGGCCCGCATTGAATATTTGAAACCCTTGAAGCTATACGATTTATAAGCCTCGTATCCCTTCTCTTGAAGTAATTTAATAACTTTAGAATTTTTTGCTAGCCAAATTGGGCGAATCTCAGGATGTTGCTCATTTACATAGATGAAAAGATATTTCGAATTATCAGCAAATTTCTGACCATCCCAAGACCCAAAAATCCACAGATTTTTGTTTTTTGGAATAATACTAGAAATAAAATAAATTATATCCTTAAGTATATATAACGGAAGTTTCACTAGCAATTTTAAGATTTTCTTAATCATATTTTATCTAATTTTAAGGCCTTTTCTAGTGTAACTCTATTGTACACTTTTTCTGCTGCACTCAAAATTGTTTCATGGTCATACATATCTAGAATGGTAAATCTTTGCCTTAAACTGGGAGCTATTTTTAAACCCTTTATAAGTATTTCTCTATTAATACCTATTTCTTCAAAATTCAAAGGGAATTCAAATTTCTTATATAATTTTACCAAATTTTGAAGTAGCCTATTTTGTTTTTGCAAATACATAGTCAACAATGTAGCAATCCCTACTTGTAATCCATGAGATTTTCTATTCCTTTTCAATAATTTATCTAAAGCATGACTAATATTATGTTCAGAACCGCTTGCTGGTCTACTTGATCCCACTACAGACATTGATATTCCACTCATGATTAAGCCCTCGGCCAAGTTTTTTAAAAATATAAGTTTTTTTGCCCCGATCCTTTCATATTCATCTTCTCTATCAACAACATTTAGTGCAGGTAATAAAGATAGATTTTTTCCAAAGTTGTCTATCCTTTCGTTTTTCTCTTCATTTGCTAATTTCCAATCGTATGCAGCGGAAATATTAGACATTAAATCTCCTAATCCTGCTTTTGTGTAAATATCTGGAGAATTCTTAATTACTTCGAGGTCGATAATAATACCAATTGGCATAACCGTTCCAATACTTTTATATTCATTATTTATTCTTATGATACTTATAGGAGAACTTATCCCATCGCTTGACAGTATAGTAGGTATATTAACAACAGGAACTAGAGTTTTATAAGATAAATATTTCCCAATATCTAGAATCCTGCCTCCTCCTATTGCTAAAATCGAATCAAAATTGCCAGCAATAATAGCACTTTTGATGTTACCCTCAATGCTTGGATTTTGTTTAATATTTAATACCTTTGCCGACTCAAATTGGTTAATTAGAGAATATCTTTCTACTATTTCTTCGCCAGTTTGACTCACAAATAGCAACACTTTCTTAAAGTAAAGATTATGTTCTTTTAAAATCTCAACTAAAGTATTCAAAATTTTAAATCCAATCTCATAAAAAACGGGAATATTTATAGTCCTAATAAGCATTCTTTAATCCCAGTTGCAAATTGCCTAAAGTCTTTGCATTTTCGTAATCTTCGATGGTATCTATTTCTATCCATGGTAAACCACTTGTAAATAAACAGCAAAAATTAATTTCATTAAAAATATAATTGAAAGCATCTTCATACCAGAGATTTGTTTTCCCCTTACTAATTAAATTCTCAATAACTTGGTAAAGTTTCTTAATCTTATTGTACTTGAATTTCGCTAACCCTATATATTCACCACCTGCTTCATCTGGATTTATATATTTACTAATGTTTATTATTTTATCATTATCTAACTTTACTTTCATCTCTTCTTCACTTAAATATTTTTTATCGTCAATGCAAAGAGTAGCTCCACATTGCGTATCATTATCGAGAAGTTGTGCCAATATTTTTTTATGAAATAAAACATCGCAATTAATTAACACAAAATCCGACTTTATGTTTTTTGTGAGATAAAAAGAGTATATATTATTCCATATTTCATATTTTTCATTATATATTAATTGAACACCTTGTTGTTTTAAATAAATTAATTTTTTCGCTTTATATCCACAGATAACAAATATATCTTTAATGCCAAGGCTTTTTAAAGCTTCTATTTGATAATCTATTAAAATTATGTCCCCAATCTTTAATAAACATTTTGGTTTATCATCTGTTATAGGTTTTAACCTTTTGGACGCTCCTGCCGCTAATATAACCGCCTTCATTTTTACCTCCTATTTCCTTTTCTTAAAGTTTTATTTGGTACAATAATTTTGCTTTTCACTAAACTTTTGAATATATAAATATCTGTATCTTCAAATATTCTCATTAAGTATAATAACATTATATATATTAATGCTGAAAAAATTATTAAAATTATTAAATTTAGATTACAAAAATATTTTACGAAACATCCCATGATAACAGTAGCGACAATTACCTTTGATATATTTTTTAAAGCAAATAAACCACTAAATTTATATTCAGTCTTAAAAAATATCTCAAGTCCAACAAATAAAACGATAAGTTCCGTTAAACAAGTTGCGATAGCAGCCCCAATGTAACTGAACTTAGGTATCAACAACAAGTTTAGTAATATATTTGCTATTGCACCTAATATTGTAATCTTAGTAACAATAATTTGTTTATTGGTTGCTTCAAACAAGCGATGAGCAAAATTTGCAAATATAATCACATTTGACCAAATGAGAATCTGCAATGCAATTATAGAAGGAAGATACTCGTTTCCATAGATTAAAAGTATAAACCTCTTTGCTAAAATCGTAGTCCCTACAGCAATTGGAAAGATGATAATGATACCGTATTTAAATAATTTTTCGCAAACCAGCTTTAGAGAATTTTTTGAATTCTTAAAAAACCTAGACATAAGCGGAAAAACAGATATTTGAATTATTCCCCGTATTGCCAATAATATAAGAACCAATCTATACGCTGCGTTATACCAACCAACAATTTTGTTAGAATTTGGTACTATTAAAGAAAGCATAACAGTATCTATATGATAATAAATAGTAACAAAAATTGTGCTTAACCCAAACGGCAACGCCTCCTTTATCGTAGGTTTCCAAAAACTCCAATCAATTTCCACCTTAGGTTTAACGAACTTCCATGTCGAAATAACAAAATTGTATCCCAAAACGACTCCACTTACAAGAAAATAAATATAAGCGAAAAAAATAACACTTAAACCTTGACTTATTGCAAATAAAGCACCAGAAAGCATTAAGGCACTATTCAAAATTTGTCCAACGGATTGGTATTCCATTTTTTCATAGGCCTGGAAGATAGAATAAAACATCTGAGAGAAAGCATTAAATACAATAGATAAAGCAACAAGATAAACAACTTTAATTGTTTGTTCCGGATAACCTAGGAGATTTATCGTTAAAGCAATTAAACCATAGGTTATTACAACCAGAATCAATTTCATCGCGGTAATATTTCCAAGATACTTGCTTGCTGTTGACTTATCTCTCGCTACTTCTCTTACCGTTAATGGTCTTAGGCCAAGATCGCTGAAAATTCCAAAGATTCCTGTAAAGGCAAGAGCAAAAGACAAAATTCCAAAACCTTCCGCTCCCAAATACCGAGCAGCATACATTATGTAAAAAAACCCAAGGACTTTACTTGTTACCTGAGCAGTAAGTAGTACACTGGTATTCTTTGCAATCCTTTGTATAGTATTCATATTATTAGTTCAATACCACCCTTCCCGTATACAAAATTATTATCTGCTTGTCCCAGGGAAGGAAGGGCGGAGTCTTTCTTTGAAAGAATAGGGGTTTCCTTTATAGGCCATTCAATTCCTATTATGGGGTCGTTCCAGATTATTCCGCTCTTATGTTCTGGGGAATACTCTTGGGTAATCCTATAAATAACCTCGGTTTTATCGCTAATCGCAAAAAAACCATGCGCAAATCCAACTGGTAAGTACATCATTCTTTTATTTTTACGAGATAAATATTCTCCTACCCATTTACCATAATAGGGAGAGCCTTTTCTTATATCCACGGCAACATTGAATATTTCACCTT
>Ga0315538_1001232_pt1 | contig 15504 bp, 10 predicted proteins | sample SalMarSW160230MG_2_FD_203834 | JGI IMG/M metagenome (GOLD analysis project Ga0315538, IMG submission 203834) | Salt marsh sediment microbial communities from the Plum Island Ecosystem LTER, Massachusetts, United States - Salt Marsh Sediment SW1601-230 ...
GAAGACCTTTATGGTAAAATATCTTATATATTTCTGTATAATTCTTAATTGATTCAATATAAATTTTTCGGAAATATTTAATTTTATTGTCAATATTTGCACCATATGGCGGATTGGCAATCACCACATCAAACCCACCCTTTCCCCTGAATATATCAGCAAAATAGAGTCTCCAGGGGAAGAAAGGGCGTTCTTTATTACCATGAGTCATCTCCTTTAGTTCATCTTCAATTTGCTCAAAGTCAAACCCACCGTGTTTTCTATAGATTTTTGCTTTTTCCTCCTTAACGTAAGTGGTAAAAGTTTCGCCTTTTAATTGTTGAGCATCTATTTTTATTTTATCCAATTCTTTGAAGTAGTTAGATTTCTGCCTTTTCAATTCATAATGAAAAACGTTTAAAATGGCTTCTTCCACTTCTTCTTTTAGTTTTATCTTATCTCCGGGATGAATTGAATTAAACAGTGCATGCTGCTTATCATGCAATTCAGTTATCAACCTATCCAGTTCATCATCAGTATCCTTAAAAAGACTTCCATTATTTTCTTTCTTTTTCAGCTCTAATGAAATACCGTGGAACTCTTCAATCAGGCTATTGCCCTGCATAATTTTGAAGTCAAGGTTTGGCAGAGGTTGAATTGTGTGATAATCTTCCTCATCCACAACCAATGAAAGCCAGAGTCTCAATTTTGCGATTTCAATAGCCCCGGGATCAATATCTACACCATGAAGCGATTCCTCTATGCAGTGACGTTTCAAGTTATAAATGGTTCTGTCATGCTGAGCCTGTCGAAGTATGCCATCGTTTGCGTCGCCCTTCGACGGGCTCAGGGTGACGCTCTCCGATAGATAGATCGTTAGTACATTTCTTGCTTTTAAGATTTCATTCATCATTCCTACAAGAAAAGCTCCTGAACCTGCAGCTGGATCGCAAACTTTAATTCTTTCTAATTTTTCATCAATCAGTTTGGCATTTTCCTTAATGCTTTCAGGTATTTTAGATTCCTTGTAATTTCCATTATAATCCTCTTTTTCAGCTGTTTTTTCCATACGCAGTTCTTCATATTCTTTTGCTATTTCACCTTTTCGAATAAGCAGCTCGATATCTTCTTTTTTAACTAAGTCTTCACATTCCGTAGATAAATAATTTATAAGGCTCTCTTGACACATATAGTGAACGATGGTTCGAGGAGTATAATATGTTCCTTTGCCTTTTCTCAAATTTTCCGGAAGGAGATTTTCAAATACTTTTCCAAGCATCTCCGGGTCTACAGCAACCTCTTTATCCAGAGGATCGTCTTCACGAACTGTAAAGTTATAACGGTTAAATGTTTCAAGAATTTCAGTAAATATATCATTATCTATAAGTATTTCAGTTTCAACCCAATCATAGTCATTCATCGGTTCGAAAAGACCGCCATTCAAAAATGGAATTTTACAGTCAAGTCTGTCATAATAATCACTGCGTCTATCTCCATTATTCAAAGCACTGTAAAAAAACGGTTCCAGGATGTCGTCGAAAAAGTTTTTATATTCGCAATACTGCTTATCAAACAATTTTTGCATAAAGTTTTTTGGACCAGTGCCCCATTCTTTATAGTTACCTTCTTCATCTCGTTCTACGCCTAACCATCCTTTTTTCTGTACGAAATATAGAAAGACTATCTGACCGAGTAGTTTTTTAGCAAAATTAGCAGTATCAATGGATTTTTCCCCAAATTCGGCTTTAATCTTTGCATCCTTTTCAAGTATAACATCAAGTTCTTTAGTTAGATTTTCAAAAAGACCACGGTAGTCCTTGTAGAACTGTTTGGTAACATTATCAACGCTAAAAGATTTTTCAATATCAGCAAGAGTAGGATTCTTTTTATCATTCTGCAGAATATCAATAAGCTGCGCTTGTGCGGTATGGTTAGGTTCATTTTTACCTACCAGATATGAATATCTTTTGGCGGGTGTTAGCTCTTCGCGAACCTTTATTTTACCTGTTTCAGATTCTTCCAATCGATATTCCATCTTAACAAACGAGAATCTCCAATCGTCAGGATTGTCAGTATGATATCCAATAAGAGCGGCATCCTTTTCATTACGATTTTTTAAGTAATCTGCAACAAAATTTCTTAGCATGGTTCGTGAGCGTTCAAGAGCCCATGGGTTTTTAAGATGGACAATCAAAACATCAATCTTATCTCCGGATGGTTCTGTGTATGTACCAAGTCGTCTATATTTACGGATATGATTTTTAAATGAATCTTTGATGTATTGACCTGAAATGTAATTAAATGCTTTTCCCTCGTTTAAATCATTTAGAAAATTAATTGAGAAATTTCTAAAACGTTCTTCGTTGAAGGGGTAGTTAAAAGTATTTTCTATCATATTTTGTGCTGTTTTTATATCCATTAATCTACCACATAGTTTATGTTTTTAATTTTTTCAATAATAACTCTGGGGCTGTATATAATTAAAAGTGGAAAAACTGCTGAAGCAGTTAAGCAAAGGGGAATTCTTCATACACCAGACTAAAGTCTGGTGTTGACTTAAACTATTAATATGCAATAATGTAAGATAACACTCGAATTTATTCTGGTAATATAAAATGTAAAAAAAACATCTAACCGATTCATCGGTTTCCCTTAATTTATAGACAGAAACTATATAAAATACAATTAGCCAATTTCGAATTACCCGCATTTGATAAACTGAAGAGAGTGCCTTCTTCTGCAATTCGATATTTATATTTTCAATTACTTTTAATAACTGTGTAAGTTTCATTTTTTCTTATTAAATATTCAGAAAGGATAATCTCTCTTTTTATTAATTCCATCGTTTGTCTTGTATGTTTTAATCCCAGTAAATTATAGGGGATATTCATTTTCAATATGCCCAGCACTTTAAGTGGATTCTTTTCCTCCTCAATAGCTCTCTTAATCCTCTTTGATGTATTAAGAGGAATTATACCATCATCAAAAGCAGACATTACTAACTGTATATATTCTTCATCTTCATCCGTAAAACCATAAAAGTTCTTAAACTCTTTTACCTTCAAGCGTGAAATAACATATCTTTCATTTGAACGACCACCTCCTGATCGGGCAGGTTCTATATCTTCAATTGAAGTCAGCAACTCAAATTTGGTTTTATTTTTATCTAACATAGGATAATATGCCTTTGGGATATTTTTTCTTTTTGTATCCTCACTACATTCGAAATAATCTACTGCATCAAAGAACGGTATTTCTTCAGATTGTTCACCATTGGTTATCAGGAACTTCTTCAATTTTCCTTTTCGGAAAAAAGTTACTAATTGATCAGAATTCTCATAAGATTGCCTTCCAGAGCGGGATTTTTTGGGTAACCGTTTTATCTTTTCAAATAATTCTGGATGCTTATCTCGAATTTCACGAATGAATTTTAAGTATTCAAGCTCTGAGCGTTTATCCTCCTCTTCGCCCTCATAAGTTTTTTTATTTGATAATTTTTTATAAAGGGTATCGCCAAAGAGCTCATAGGTCCCAGGTACTTCTTCTTCCGTAAGGTATTTTGCATCTTCTCCAAGTGTATCATGAAAAGCCTGGATTTTGGCTTTGATATTGTCTTCAAGTCCGAGATGAGCATCCGATTCGGCGGTAGGGAAAAAATTGAAAATTAAAATATTTGAGTGTTTGGTACCAACACGGTTTATACGCCCTACTCTCTGAAGCACTTTAGTTGGGTTCCATGGTAGGTCGTAATTAAGAATTATGTTTGAACGATGCAGATTAACTCCTTCTGATAATATATCAGTACTTATTAAAATTCGTATTTCATTTTTTTGCACCTTATTATTCGGATCATAATTTTCTTTGATTAGATCACGAGCAAATCCAGTTGTTTTTCTTCCACCAGAGAGAATACCGCCTTCGCTTGAATATGAAAGAACTTCATCTGGGAATTCTTTATTAAGTTGACCTTGCAAATAGTCACCAGTTTCTTTAGACTCACTGAATACAACTATTTTATTTCCTTTTAATTCACTGTTTGATTTTAATTCATGAATAAATTGCTCTAATTTCGGATCGGTGTTAACATTTTTCCATAATTTTTGTATTTTTCCCAATAAATCTTGGTCGGCTTGAAGATCAAGGATATACTCTGACTTGAATTCATCTGAGTCATATTTATCTAATTTATTCTCGTCAATAAGTCTTTGTATCTTTTCATCATTGTCCTCATTAAGAAGATCATATACATTGACCTTTTTGCTTATTAAAATTGTTCCTTCACTAAACATATTAATAAATTTTTCATAAGATTCTATAAATCGGCCCAGGGTTTTTCGAAAGGCATAGAAACTACTCTCAAGCCTTTTTACTAAGATACCCTTCATAAATCCACCGATATTTAATTGACTCTGTTTATCAAAATCGGATATTTTCTTTTTAAGGTACAATAAAGGTATATATCGTGAATATTTGAACTGCTTAAGTAGTTCTATAGTTTGGTTAAATATGTCTCCTGTTTTCTCTTCAAACTCGTAAACTATTCGTCTTGGATCTTCTACATCCGGAAATAAAACTCCCCTTTGTTTAATATCCTCACTGAAATATTTGATAATTTCCGTTCTAGTACGACGGACCATTATATATTTCAGAACTTTTTCACGGATTTCTTTCGATCCTTTCTTTATTAGTTGAATATATTCAGGATCTGATTTCTTATATTGCTTTAATGGTTGAATCAGATTTTTGAAGAATCTTTCCAGATTTGTAATCCCCGGAATAGTAGACCTTTTAGGAATTTGGAATAATTTTAACTGGCTGAAGATATCTTGAAATGTGTTATTTAGTGGAGTAGCAGTAACCAGTATAATCTTTTTCCCAAAACATATCTGATGAAGTTTTTCAAACCCCTGGGTATATTCGTTGCGAAATCTATGAGCCTCATCAATGAATATATATTGGTATTTTTCAAAATCTCTTTTTAACAAGTGGTCAAGTTTTCCAAGAGATTCTATTTTATATTTTTTGACCCCAAAGTCACGGAATGTGTCATCCCAATACTCTAATAAGATTGGTGGACAGATGACCAGTTTGTATCCAGGTAGTTGTTGAGCCAGTAAAGCTGATATATAAGTTTTCCCCAACCCTACAACGTCAGCCAAAAAGATACCATTATACCCTTCCAGGATTTTTTTTGCTGAGGCAACAGCTTGCTTCTGGTATATAAGATCAAGATATCCTTCTGGAAGATTTAGCTCTACATCCCTATCTGCATTGATATCTTCTTTTAGATATTCATATAGCATTTTGAGATATAGATGATAAGGTGAAATATTTTCGTTTAGCCATGTTCTATTCCTAATAGTATCTACGTACTCTCTGGAAACATCTACACCATTTTTCCAGAGTTCTTCAAACTGATTTAAAGCGAATTCAACATCTGTTCGGCTTTTTAGCTCTACATTGAATTCCCGATTAGCAATCAGCCCACTTTCTGAGAAATTACTGGAGCCGGTTATAACACGTCCAAAATCCCTATCTTCAGAATGGAAACGATTGATATAGACCTTTGCATGTAGATTTTCACCTGGATAAACACGTAACTCTAATTTTTTCCCATTTCCCCCTCTTTTTTCATCTGTTTCTTTTTCAAAGCAGTCAGTTGTTAGAAACTCAATGAACTTTTTAATTCCTATTTCGGTTCTATAGGTATCTTCAGATTTTTCCATATCCGATGTTGTTCGCTGAATAAAAATGTCCTTTGTTTTACTGTGAGAATAAAAATCCAGATGCTTTTGTGTCCTAGATGCTTCTATAATTTCATATGCTTTTCGGTCAATATTTAAGCCTACTAAAATTCGTATTTTTTTAATATCCTCAAAAGATTCATATAGCTTATAGAAACCACTTGTCCTGAAATATCCGACTAAAATATCAAAATACTGGGCATCTTTCAGGGTTTTTCTAAAACGGTCAAGTAATGTAGAACCGGGTTCATTTGTGAAAAATCTAGTATCGGTAAACTTCATTTTTATTCCTATTTATAATTGGAGTTTTTTTTGGCATATATAAACAGGCTCTTTTTTGCTCTTCTTGTTATTAATATACTTACAATAAATGGCTTTTTACAATATTAATATTTGCTACTCTTAAGAATATTTAAATTCATCTCGAAATAGTTTACATAATTTCAGGAGAATTTAAAACTTTATCAATAAGCTCTAATTTTACAAGATTCATAATGTTTACAACGACCTGGCAATACCTCTTAGAAGTGATGAAGCCATAAGTAGTCTTACAAGTGGGTTTGAAAGGGGAAATGGAGTAATATTGTAAAGTTGCATTGCCAAGTTTTGAATTGTTTTATTCCTGATAATAAATCCTATTGTAGATTTAATGAGGGAGGTTTTGAAATTGACGTCATCGATTTTGCAATTTAAAAAACTTAGACCGTAGAGTTTAGCCAGTTCAGGATGCTTTTTTATTAAATATGGTACAACCTTTTCTCCGAATTCTTCAATGATATCCAATGTCTGTTCAATAGTTCTGTAATGATGGTGCATTACTAAAATTGACGGATCGTAATACAATCCTTCAGGATAATACCTCCAAACCCGATAGGAAAATTCGGTGTCTTCACCTCCATACATTTTTATGTTTTCATCGAATAAACCTGCTTTTCCAAAAGCTATTTTCTTAATCGATGTGTTATTAAAAATGAAGGCGTTGAAAGGTATGGGCTTGTTTATATCAAATTTGGTTGCACCACGCTTAGATTCGTACAGATACCGTTGATATTTATCGTAAGGATTTTCAATATCAGGTATAATGGAACCTAACACTCCAATTACACTGTTTTTTCTGTGGAAAGTAACATGCTTTTCGATAAAACCTTTTTCAACTTCCATATCAGAATCAAGAAAAATTAAAATGTCTCCCTTTGCATTTTTGATTCCAGTATTACGGGCTGCTGCCAGACCACAATTCTCTGAGTGGTGAATTACTTTAAATAAATTTGCTTCTGGTAAAGAGCTTAAGATTATACTTGTATTATTAGTTGATCCATCATCAACAATAATAATTTCATATTTTTCTGAAGGGTAAGTCTGTTTAGACAATGATTTTAGGCAAACTGTAAGTGTTTTCCCAGAATTATAAGCAGGAACAATGACGGAAACATTCGGTTGCATGAAATTCAATATTATTTCTGTAAAATGTTTTCAAGTCTAATTACAATACTGTCCCATGAATAGTTTTTCACTAATTCTATCCCCTTCTGTGACAAATTGTTACGAAATTCCGTGTCGTTTAAGAGTAATAATACTTGATCCGTTAATGACTTGACATCTCCTATATCCGAAATCAGAGCGTTATTTTGGTGAACAAGATATTCTCTCACCCCTCTGTTTCCAGTTGCCACTATAGCACATCCACAAGCCATTGCTTCCATAACCGGAAGTCCCCAGCCTTCCCAATAACTGGTGTGGAGAAATATTTTCGAGGAGTTATATAAATTACGTAATTCCTCAACCGATGGTCTTATAACAACTTTTATCCAATCTGGAATTTTATGAATGGGTTTTCTGGGAGCAATCAGGACTGCTTTAATATTTGGGTTAGCTCTTTTGGCTGATTTAAGAACTGATAATCCATCTTTAGCGCCTTTGATCTTGTGATGATGGTAAAGCATCATTATGTGGTAGGGATGTTTTTCTTTAGGGTTAATTATAAAGAATTCGTTCGAGTTTATTGCATTACCCAGAGGACCATATCCGGATTCACCTAATTTTTTTAGGTCATCTAATATCCATTGAGAGATAGCAATCTTTTGCATTGGCAGATGGTAAGTTTTTAGGATTTTTCTTCTGTTTCTGAAATATGTTTCAAAACTCTGAAGTAAGTAAAATTTTTTACCGTGAATTTTAGGAAGTTTATTTACACTTTCTGCTATTTGCCAACCAACCGCAATAATTGCATCTCCCTCAGGAATGTATTTTGAAATGACTTTTTTAACTACTAAAACATTGACGTAGGGATTAGGATTGTAATAGAGTTCATTATTTACTTTTGTTAATTTGTCGTAAGTGTTTCTAAGTAATTTTTTGAAAGAAGAAAAGCGATTTTTGCCTAATTCAACCGGATAAATTAACGTAACGACATGTCCTTTATCTGCAAGTCGATTAGCATATTCGTGAACGACTTTCACTCCGCCCATTGGAATTTTTATAAAGCCCGGTAATATAAAAGTGATTCTCATAATTTTATATTTTCAATTTTCGATTGTAAATTGTAAATAGTCAATAGACCCTGTACGCTCCTTCGTCGCTACAGGGCAGGCAATAATCAATAATCTCTACGAGCCGTAGGCAATTGCCAACCCTAATTCCGATTCATAGTATTTATACAACTCCCTAATTACATTCCTGTAATCATGGTATTTTTCTACCCACTTACGGCTTTCTGTACTTTTTTGCATTAGAATGTCGGGATTTTCAATCAGTTCTATTAACTTTTCTTTTAAATTCAAGGTTTTGGCATTGACAAATGGATGGTCGGGAATAAAATTTTCATAAGTTGGATTTAAATAAGTAACACATACCAATCCCATTGAAAGCGCTTCCAACGAATTCATTCCATAACCCCAAGCGAAATCTGTAACCTGGTCAATATAAATATCCGACTGGCTTTTTAACTTTAGTGTGACAGAGTGAGGTTGATTTTCGATTAAGATAAATTTTATGTTATAAGATTTTTCAAGTTCTGTACAGACTCGGATTATTTCATTAGAACCTTTGATAAGACGATTTGTAGTTGCATGACAAATTGTAATTTTTTTGTTAATAGAAGTCTTAGGCTTAAATGCTTTTACATCAAAAGGCAGAAAGATATATTTCAAATTTGGATGTCGGAATGTCAGATCAAGTTCGCTAGTCAGGTTAAGATCACTTATTTTGTCCATTGCGGGAATGACGCCCCTATTTCTCATGTCCTGACCATGGTAGTGGCAGATAATCTTTTTACTTCGTTTTTTCATCTTTTTAGCAAATCGTGCATCTCTATAGAAATCTGTTCCCCATTCAAAATGGTAAACATCGAAATCCTCTAGATCATATTTTTTAATTGCGTTTTCAATTTTTGGCTGCCAGATTTTTTCTCGAAGATTGAATAACTTTTTTTGCCATGTGGGTGGATTCCAGATTGGTGGATTTCCTCCTATGTCTTTCCACGGGGTTTTTCTTTCAACATATTTTGTGAAGATTATTCGCGATTTCAGAAACCACGGCTTTGCTGCAACGAGAGGAAGATTTAGTAAAATATCTTCCTCATAACCACCTGCCGTTTTGAAAAATGTAACATAGCAGCACTCATTTCCCATTAATCTATGAGCACGCTGCCAGTAAGTTAGAACCCCAACTGTATTTTCCGGAGAAATGTAGAGTATTTTTAACACTTTAATACTTCTTCGTAAATATCATACAATTTATTTTCCATAAGTGACCAATTATATTTTTCTGAAACTGCTTCTCTTCCATGCTTACCCATTTGTTCCATCAATTTAGGGTTTTTTAATAGATAATTTATCGTTTTGCCCAAATTTTCTGCGGTTGGTGGATCTATCAAGATCCCTGATACAGTTTTTTCAATAAAGATTTCAGTAGATGGTACACGACAACCGAGTACAGGAATTCCCATAGCCATGAATTCAAAAGGTTTGATTTGAATAGACCTTTTTAATGATTCATTTGGTGCCATTGATGAAAGCCCGATAGTTACTTCTTCTAAGAGATTGGGAACCTGATTATATGGAATGGGTTTTCTATATTCAACAACATCTTCGAGATGATTTTGCTTAATTATTCGCTCAAGTTGAATTTTGTACCAATCTGTAATTCCACCGACAATAAGTAATTTAGCATTGGGGAATTCTTGTTTTACGAACGACATTGCTTTTAGCATAATGTCAATATTCCGTGCCGGTACAAGGTGACCATGATATAGAATGATTTGCTCCCTTTTCTTTTTTGTTTTCTTAGATAATAGAAGGAAAAGATTTAAAGTTGGGTAATTATAAATAAGTGAAATCCGTTCGTGGAAAGGTTTAAAGCCTTTTGCAACCCAGGGTGTGACGGTTATAATATGATCGACGAAATGAGAGCCGAACCATTCCAAAGATTGGGCGAAGATAGCCAAGAGGAATTTTATATATTTTGAATGACGAGAAAATTCCACAAAGAAAAAATATACTGTTTCGTGAGCATCATATATCACTTTTTTATGATATTTATATTTTAGGCAAAGGGCAAAAGGTAGAAATTCAAATTCATGGATATGATAGAGATCGGCGTTTATATTTTTTGCTGCTTTAAAAGCGTGAATAAGATTTGAAAAGAAATTGCCTTCTTTAAATAGAAAAAATTTTACACCATTTTTTTCTTTGATTTTTTGCCGTTCAGGCGCAACGATATTGATATCTCGATATTTCCTTATTAAAGAGTATGCTTCCTTATAGAATATCCGGTCATCAAGAGGGTTATGACCTACTGTTATATGACAAATGCGAGGCGATTTCTTCATTTTCTACTTTTATGTGGAATTAGGACTTTGAGTGCTCCAATCTCATCTTTTTTGAAAAAGCCAGAGATTTTAAGCAATAGAGGAAAGGCAATTACAACGAAAATTCTGATAATTATTTGCGGCTGGAAGACGTAAGTTGGAATTCCAACTGCCATAGCAAGGACAAATAAAAGTGCAACTCTTCGAAACTCATAAGGCACTTTGAAAAGCCGTTGTGAAACTACCAAGGTTGATGAGGCTAAAATTATATATCCAAAAAGCGATGAAAATGCTGAACCTAAAATACCGAGAAAAGGAATTAAAATAAAATTTGCTGCCACGTTTGCAGTTGCAGCTATTATTGTTATATAAGCAAGGTATCGCGTCTTTTTTTCAAAATATATACCAGGTAGAAACACCTGGTTAATACCTAAAAACACATATCCTAAAAGTATTACTGGAACCAATGGTTCACATGCCTGAAATTCTGTGCCAATAAGGTAAAAACTTCCAAATTTAAGGTGAATAATTTCATGAATAAAAGCTGTTAGTAATACCCAGAACGAAAGAGTAACAAGAACAAAGTATGTAAGAACACGCGAGAAAAGAAGGCGCGATGATTCCTTTTTTCCTGCTTTCAGGAAGAATGGCTGCCAGGCATAATAAAAAGCAGTACATACTAAAAGCATAAAAGTACCCAATTTGAACCCGGCGCTGAAGATACCAACTGCTTCTAAACCGATAAGGTGTTCAATTATATAGCGATTTAACATTTCCATAGTAACTGTTGCTAAACCTACTGGAATAAATGGGAGCCCAAACAGTGCAAGATTCTTAGCTGCAGAACTGGAAAATGTGAATTTAATTTTGGGAATTGTAAATGCATAAAGAATAGTAGCGGTTACTGCTGAAGTGATCATATTACTTTTGAAAATACCTTCAACACCCATTTTAAGGAAAGCAACAAAGTAAATATTCAGTCCAAAGGTAATGAGAACATTAATAAAGCGTATTCCCATGAACTGGAAAGGTTTTTCCTCAAGCCTTAGCAGTGCAAAAGGTACATGACATATACAATCAAAAAATAGAATGAATGCTGTATATTTTATAAGAAATGAATAATCAATACTTGATAGCAATGTCTTCCCGAGAGCTGAACTAAGGGAATAGATAATACAGCTGAGAATTAAGCTTGTCAGTAGCGATATCCAAATTGCTGTGGATAATATATTAGTCTTCCAGGAACGGTTAGAATCTTCACTATAAAATCGCATTAATGCTGAGTCTAAGCCGTAGTTATAGATGATATTCATAAAGCCAAGAAATGCGAATACTAAAGCTGCCAGACCATAGTCATTTGGGGAAAGCAGATTTGTGTATAGTGGTAATAAGAGAAAAGTAACAAATCTTGTTAGAATTGTTCCAACACCATATACGAGAGTTTGTTTGGTTAGAGATCTAATAGACGCTGAAATTTTATAATTTCCCTTTATTAAAAATTAGTTAGATATTTTTTAATTAAAGATAAATGATAGCAATATATTTATAGAATGGTGGGGTATCTTAAATTTTATATAGTTACTCCCTTATAAATCGAGCACTAATGTATCACGTAGAATTCCGCTGGAGCCAAAACCCTCTTTAAAACGGGCAAGTCCAAAATTTGGTTCCATATTAACGGTAAAAATTCCGAAATCGAGATATTTGAATCCCTTGTTGATACAGCGATTGATTATATGGTAAAAAAGGATATTCACCCCCCGGTATTTTTGTTTTGATTCATCATGACTTATATAAAAAGCGAGAGAAACGTCCTGATTGCAGTCGAACATTACAACTCCGGCAATCATTTCATCATGTATATAGGCGCTATATAGAAAGATTTTATCAGGAAACAGTTTTTTTAATTTTACTAATTCCTCAAGAGTGTGAGTTGGTTGAACATTGTGACGTATTTTTAGATTGTTTTTCAATATTTCGTAAAAACGTTCCCATTCATCTGATTCACGAACTTCAACTCCAAGTTTTATTGCCCTTCTGAAAGCTGTACGATTGGTTTGCTTGAATTTACCAACATTTCCCGCAATACTGCTCTCTGTTGAAACCACGCTTGATACTTCTCGCTTCAGATATTTAAATCCATGCTGAATAAGGGCAAAATCAATATAATTTGAAAGCCTATGATTGTAAATGATCGGGGGAAGAGTAATTAAAATTCTTTCAAATTTATCATCTTTTGCATATTTAACGAGATTTTTTACAAGAGAATATGAGTCTGAGATAGAAAGACCTTCTTTGTAAACGAAACCTCCGTAACTGGCACCGCGATGAGACTGAAGAGTCTTTTTTCCATCCCAGTTTCCACAAACAGCAGGGAAAGTGGCGAACATCTTATTGTTTTTATTGAATATCAGAGAAGCATCTTTAAATCTTCCCTTAGGATGATAAGACAGGAATTTTCTTGTATGAAATATAGTACCGTTTACGCTCTCCCAGACAAATTTGTCCCAGTTTTTAAAATATTTATCTTCGTATGGTTTAATAGAAATTGACATATTGTTTCAATAAAATCGAGAAGAATTTAAAGTTCTTACAACTGTAAATCAAAATATTTTCTGAAGTTTTACTGATGTATTTGAAGAAATTCAATGAAATTAAACTACCTCAGAGCACACAGGAATAGAAAAGCCCGTTTTAATCCTTGATATTCATCGGGATCAATCAAACCGGGGATGTCACCCTGAGATACGTCGAAGGGTGACTTGTGGCAAAATCTCATATTTCCCTATCCTGATAAATCGGGGTCAGGCAATTAAAAGTTCATATTTCGACAAGCTCAATATGACATTATGAGCTAAGTATGACAATTGCCACTGCGGGATGAAAACAGATTTGGCTCTACATTCTGCACTTTGAAATTTTTTAGTTGCGTTAGGTCTTATCCTAAAAAACCTGATAGGTTTAAGAAGTAAGCTTTTGACTCAACTGAAAAACCTGTTTTTCCTGACATATACTCTATCATTTTATAAACTGGAGATATTTTCTTTGAGCACAGCCGAAACCTCATCCTTGAACTTTTTTAGCATACAGTCTGATTTCATCAAAGAGTGATCATGTGAGTGGATTACGAATTCCCGAATCTATATGATATGAAAATCCTTGCCGGGCGGAATTTTTCCCGGGAATTCAGTAGCGATCCGGACGTCCTGGTTCTTAATGAAACCGCGGTTCAGTGGCCAGAATTCGAATCACCCGAAAATGCGATCGGTAAGCAGATCAACTACTGGGGTAAGATATATAACGTCATTGGTGTCACTGCCGATTATCATCATAAGTCACCAAAAGCAGCTTTCGAACCAACCATTTTCCGCTTTATGACCAATAGTCATCGCGGTATGTATTCCGTGAAAGTGAAATCAACCGATGTGTCTACCACATTCAAACAGATTGAAAGCACCTGGAAAAACTTTTTTCCCGATAACCCCTTTACCTTTTTCTTCCTGGATGAATATTTCAATGAACAGTATTATGCCGATGAACAATTCGGGAATGTGTTTCGTACATTCACCGCTTTGGCGCTCTTTGTAACCTGTTTAGGGATATTTGGATTGACCGCCTTTAATGCCAGTCAACGCAGAAAAGAAATCGGAATCCGAAAAGTATTGGGAGCCAGCGTGCCAACTATCGTAGTGCTCTTGGTGAAAGACCCGTTATATTTAGTTGCCTTATCAACTATATTAATGATGCCGGCCTCATTTTTTCGGAATACGAAACTGGATGCAGGGTTTTAATACACGTATAGAAATAGGCATTTTTCTATTTCTTGTCCCTATGTTGATTTTAGTCGCTATTACCGGTTTAACAGTTGTTTTTCAGTCGCTAAAAGCTGCACCTTCAAATCCAGTGGAGTCAATCCGGTATGAATAGTTTTTATTTTCTGTCATCCAGACAGTGACAACCGCAGGCTGGCGACGAAGTATCCCCACAGGCCAGCGTGAACATTATCTTCAACTTAACTCTTCCCGGGGCTACGCCGGCAAAAGTCAAGTTTTAGATCTCATCGCAATGCTCTGACTTGTGATACTTATTTGACTGATCGTTCAAATAAACACTTGACAAAACCAACTTCAATTCATATATTTTGACTGAACGGTCAGTATAATTGAAAATCTCAAGATGACAAGAAAAGAAAAAATAGACGTAAAACAAAAAATCCTCGATACTGCGGAAGTCCTTTTTGCCGGCAGAGGCTTCGACGCCACCGGAATCGATCTCATTGCCAAAACCGCAGGAATCACCAAGTCGCTGATCTATTACTATTTTAAAAGCAAGGATGAAATCCTCATGGCTCTGTTTGACATCTTTGTAAAAAAAACCGTCGTAATAAAAAAGAAAATCGTCGGCGCCTGGATGGCAGAGACGACCCTCGGTGTTGATAAAATCATCCGCGATTACTCTTTACCCTTTATGCTGGAAAATAAAAATATTATTAAAATCGTTTTTACCGAATCAATTAAAGACGTCAGTGAAGTGCCTCATCTAAATATTTTCAAGTACTTCGATCAGAATTTCAATGCCGGTTATGAAATTTCTGAAAAAATGGGACTCAAATCGAGGAAAAATCAGCAAGATATGATCAGCGGCTTTTTCCTCTTTTTTGCACCGCTGTTTTCCTTTGTGATTTTCAGTGACGAGTGGTGTGACTACTATAACATGGATATGAAAACAATTACAAATCTGTTTGCAGATTCTATTGGAAAACTATACTCAGCCTTTGCAAAGGAACAGATTCAAACAATTACTCTCAAAGAAATGCTAAAGAATAATTCAAGAGAGTAAATATTTCACATCAATTGTTTGAACAGCAAATCGCACGAATCGGTAGTGTCAAAAGTTTATGAAAAAATTATGAAAAACATGTTAATGACAAATCCCCGTAATCCTTTGACTGTCTTGACCTTGAGCTATGTTGAG
>Ga0315538_1001242_pt1 | contig 15407 bp, 16 predicted proteins | sample SalMarSW160230MG_2_FD_203834 | JGI IMG/M metagenome (GOLD analysis project Ga0315538, IMG submission 203834) | Salt marsh sediment microbial communities from the Plum Island Ecosystem LTER, Massachusetts, United States - Salt Marsh Sediment SW1601-230 ...
TTTGACACTGCCATAAACACGGCACTTGAAGCTATCGACCGTATCCGTGATACTGCCCTATCCCATGAACGGCTCTTTTTTGTGGAGGTCATGGGACACCACACGGGATTTATCGCTCTTGAAAGTGGCATCGCCGGGGGTGCTGAAGAGCTAATTATCCCTGAAATGCCGCTCAGCAGTGAAGAGCTATGTGCAAAACTGAAGGAAGCTTTTGAGCAGGGTAAAAGAAGCGCCATTGTTGTGGTAGCCGAGGCTGAACAACCTGGTTACAGCTTTCAGATTGCTCAAGAGGTAAAGGAAAATATAGATGTTGAGTCGAGAGTATGCATTCTGGGGCATGTCCAGCGTGGGGGTTCGCCCACTGCCCGCGACCGTGTGCTGGCAAGTAGCTTAGGCTCTGCTGCTGTTAAGGCTCTTTTAAGTGGCAAAGACGGTTATATGGTTGGCGAGATAAATAACGAAATAAGCTACACACCATTGCGGGACACCTGGGAAAAGAAGAAGCCGCTAAGTACACGACTTGAAGAGTTGGCTGGACTGCTTGCGGCGTAAAAACAAAAAAGGAGGATAAAATGGATAGGTTATCGATAGGCAAACTAAGAGGACTTCAACAAATGGCCAGTTTTCAGACCTGACTGAAGGTTGGTATAAAAGCTACTGATGCGGAAATACTCTCAAAGTAAGGAAAGGTAATGAGGCGGTCAAGATTATACCCAAGACGAACGAAGATAGTGTGCACCATTGGCCCGGCGACCAGCTCGACAGCGATGATCGAGAGGTTAATCAGAGCTGGTATGAATGTTGCCCGGCTTAATCTAGCGCACGGCACGCTGGATGAGCATGCCCGATATGTTCAGGCTATAAGAAATCTGAGCAAGAGTCTGCACACAAATGTTGCCGTTCTTATAGACCTACCCGGTCCCAAATATCGTACCGGAAAGCTGAAGGGGGGCCAGGCCCTTTTAAAAAAAGATACCCAGTTGGTTTTTACCACACAGCAAATAGACGGAGACGCGACAAGGGTTTCGGTAAACCTGCCCAATCTACCTAGAGATGTAAAGCCGGGGGATATCATTCTAATCGCTGATGGTGAGATGCAGGCCAAAGTATTGAAAATAGAGGGCGGCGAGGTAATGAGCCGCGTCACCGCTGGCGGAATTCTGACTGAAGAACGTGGCCTTGTGGTACCAGGCATGCGTATTTCCGGGCCGTTTCTCACCGACACTTTGCGGGAAGACCTGATTTTCGCTCTAAGCCAGAAACCGGACTATCTGGCTCTTTCCTTCGTGACCGAAGCTGAAGATATAATCGGTGTTAGAAAACTTATGAGAGAAAAACATGCGGAAATACCCATTATCGCCAAAATTGAGCGTGGTGAAGCGGTGAAAAACCTGGATAGTATTTTAGCTAATGCTGATGGCATCATGGTGGCCCGGGGAGATCTCGGAGTGGATATCCCCTTGGAAAAGGTGCCCCTGGTGCAGAAAGAGATAATCAGGAAGTGTAATCAGACTGGCAAGCCGGTGATTACTGCTACTGAAATGTTGGAGTCAATGGTGAAATCGATGCGACCCACACGGGCAGAGGCCAGTGACGTAACCAACGCTATATTCGACGGCACGGATGCCACTATGCTTTCGGAAGAGACTTCAATCGGAAAAAATCCGGTGCAATCGGTAGTGATAATGGATAGAATTGCCCGTGAAACTGAAAAAAAACTGCCGTATGAAATAGCATTGTCCGAAAAGAAGATATGGTTTGAGCAAAGAACTGAGGAACTGATAAGCTACAACGCCTGTGTTACCGCCCATAACTTGGGCGCGCGTGCCATTGTTGCTTTTACCAAGTCAGGCAGCACAGCCGGGAGAGTATCAAAATACCGGCCCCGTACGACCATTCTGGCGATAACACCAGACGAGGTGATTTGCCGAAGGCTGATATTGTATTGGGGAGTTCAACCTGTCCAAATAGCCACGCCTTCCTCCGTGTCCGGTCTGTTTACAACAGCATCAGCCATTGCGAAAGAACTCGGTCTAGCTAGGCGTGACGACCTAGTGGTAATCACCGGCGGCATACCTCTTGGTTTGGGAAGCACAACGAATCTGCTCAAGGTGGAGGTCGTTAGCTAGAGACATAATTGTGCTCAAAGTGGAGGTTATTTAAGATAATGAAGCTTGTACTCCTGAGACATGGGGAGAGTATCTGGAATTTGGAGGATAGATTTACAGGATGGACTGACGTTGACTTGTCCGCTAGAGGAATCGCTGAGGCTAAAGAAGCGGGTAAGAGCCTTAGAGGCGAGGGTTACTCTTTTGATGTTGCTTTTACTTCTGTGCTTAAGCGAGCGATCAGAACCTTATGGCTGGTTCTGGATGAGATGGATCTAATGTGGATACCAGTGCATCGATCATGGAGGCTTAATGAAAGGCACTACGGAGCATTGCAGAGCCTGAACAAAGCCGAGGTGTCAACGAAAGTTGGAGAGGAGCAGGTGCACATGTGGAGGAGGAGCTATGATGTCCGGCCGCCAGCTCTTGAGAAGGCAGATGCCAGATACCAGGGAAATGACCCGAAATACCGCGGGCTTAGTGAAAACGAACTGCCAGTCACAGAAAGCTTGAAGGATACTGTGGCCAGATTCATGCCTTACTGGGATGAAGTTCTTGCCCCTATATTGAGAGCGGGAAAGCATGCCATAGTTTCCGCCCATGGCAACAGCCTGCGGGCCATGGTCAAGTATCTCGATAACATTAGCGACAACGAGATAGTTGACGTGAATATTCCAACCGGGATACCGCTTGTTTATGAGATTGACGAAGAACTGAAACCGCTGACCCATTTTTATCTGGGAGACGCCGAGAAAGTCAGAAAAGCAATAAATGAGGTGGCTGGACAGGGGAAACCAAGTTAATAGCAAATTTCAAGAGCGGTGATTGTAATAAAACAAGAGCCGAGTGATTGGTGGTGACAATATGAAAAAAGCTAAATATACATGTAAGCATTGTAAACATAGTTGGGTGGCTAGAAAAGCAAAACCGAAGAGATGCCCCCATTGCCGGCGTAGTGATTGGATGCCAGAAAATGTGCTTCCATATCACGATCGATTTACTGATAATAGCGTATTCCCGGGCCTATTCGATTAATAGCGCTAAGGAGACGACTGATTAATATACCCATTCACAATGAACCGCCCGATAATCGGCATCAAAGACAATGGCATCGGGAGGCTAGAATATGCTAACCATTAAGGATATTAGGGCCGATATCCATAAGGGGTGAGCATTATGCACCCGAGTTTGCGATTCATCAAGAGTCAATGGTTTCGTATATTCGTCGGTGGAACATTGCTATTCTTTGCAGTGGAACAGACACTCAAGTTTACAGGTAACCCCAAATTTATACCCATAGTACTCGTTCTCGGTGCCTTCGTTGTGCCTGTGTCCTTTGTTGCCTTTTTCTACGGTCAAGAACGCACCATCGATAAGTTAGTTCAAGTTGAGGCACCCCTCAGGATAGTCGTTGCTTGTTTCTTTGTTGGCGGGGTTATAGGTGTGATTACTGCGGGATTTGTGGAGTATGAAACATTAAGTAGGCTCACTATTTCCAGCCTGTTTATTGTGGGCTTGATTGAAGAAAGTGCCAAGCTTATATTCCCTGTTATAATTTACTTGCGTTCGAGCTACCGTTCCGAAGCTGATGGATTGCTCTTCGGTGTTGCGTCTGGTATGGGCTTCGCCGCGCTGGAGACTATGGGCTATGGACTGACATCTCTAATGCAGTCCAAAGGTAATGTGGGAATATTAGAGGAGACACTCCTGATACGTGGGTTATTATCACCAGTTGGCCACGCGGCTTGGACTGGCCTGATATGTGCGACGCTCTGGCGCCAGCGCGAGCGGACGGGAAAATTATTCAATCCAAGTGTTATATGGGTATTTGTCCTGGCTGTAGTGCTTCATGCATTGTGGGACATTGCAGGTTTTTCCCAGCAAGCGTTTATCAGCTATCCTGGCTATGTGATTATTGGCGGCGTAAGCTTAATGCTACTTATTCGGAAGCTGAGAGAAGCGAGGCGGTCAATCGTATGAGCAAAATCATGTACTTTATCTAGCGCTCTAATAGATAACGATCAGAAAACAAAGGGGGATAACCAAGATCTGCGAGAGATATTCCGGCTCACCTTCAGTTGAGTCAGGAACTTGGCCTAAAACAAAAGGGAGGGTCAAATGTTTGAGAGAATACTGGTCTGCTTGGATGGTTCCAAACTTGCTGAGCAAATTCTGCCTTATGCCAAAGAAGAAGCTGTGCATTTCGACAGTCAATTAACACTACTGGAAGTGGTTACTGTCCCTACCATGGTCGTCAGAGCGGAGGAGGTAGCCGGAGCACCTTAGGTAGAGAGGGTTTGTCTTTCAATTTCCCCTGCCAGGTTTTTCCCATTTATCCTCCCACCGGTATTTATGCTTCTTTTGACGCAATCTATCGAGACTGCAATTAAAACAGATACCATTGTGGCAACATATCACCCCACCACACTCAGGGCATCGCCACTTCTCCTGCTCTCTCTCAAGGAATTTATTAATACCATTATCCCTGATGTATTCCAAGTTCTCAATCATGCTCATATTGTAAAAGGTGCGGTATCGCTTATCAAGGGTCTTTAGTCGTCGGCATGGGAAATCTCCACATTCATAGCAAAACCGTACCAGTCCTTTCTTCAGCAGTTCACACTGCCTTTTGTAATGACAATTCTTGCCGCCTGGTAGGCAACCGGCGCAGTATGTCTTCCCAAATCCCTTCTGCTTCAGGTCGTTCTTCATCGCCAGGTAGCTGGCGCACAAGCCGCAGTTCATCCCACAGGGAGCGATTAGTTCTTCGTTCATGGCTTCCACAAAAGTAACTTCTCCCGGTGCGCTAAGAGATACAAGGCAAATTAGTCAAGGGATTGCTTACCAGCACAGTTAGTTGACGCCAACCCGATAAAAGGTTATTATTAACATCAAATGTTTTATTTTTATTATAACAACGAAATAAAGAGGAAAGATGGACAACTATGCATTCATGATAGGTGGCCTTGCTCTTGTCTTGGGCATCCTTATTGGGTACTTTATCAGGCAGTTAGTAGCCAACCGGGAGATTCAAAAAACAAGAAAAGAGGCACAGAATTTATTAGATGAAGCAACAACTAAGTATAACGAGCTACTCCATGCAGCTAGAGAAGAAGCTATCAAAGTTGGCAAGGCTGCCGAGGCGGAAAGCAGGGAACGTCGCCTCGAAATACAACGAATAGAAAAGCGTGCCAACCAGAAAGAAGAGGCGCTGGAGCGGAAGTTAGAGGCTGTAGAGCGACGTGAGCGTGATCTAGATAGCAAGAAAAAAGATATTGAGAAGACAACAGCTGAACTTCAGACAATAAGAGAAAAACAGCTGGCAAAATTAGAATCCATCTCTGGCACATCTAGTGAAGAAGCCAAAACTCTCTTGTTTCAAGAGCTAAAACAAGAAGTTGAAGAAGAGGCTGCGCAACAGGTTAGGGTATGGGAGGCGCAGATAAAGGAAGAGGCGGATGAACGGGTTCGGGATATTCTGGCCACAGCTATTCAAAGGTGCGCCACTGATGTTGTTTCGGAAACTACAATATCCGCTGTCCCTCTGCCTAGCGACGAGATGAAGGGGCGGCTAATTGGGCGTGAAGGACGCAACATCCGAGCATTAGAGCAAGCTACTGGTGTTGATCTTATCATCGACGATACTCCAGAGACAGTCACTATATCCAGCTTCGACCCTGTTAGGCGTGAAGTAGCTCGACTTGCCTTAAGCAAACTTATACTTGATGGGCGTATTCATCCAACTCGAATTAAGGAAATAGTAGACAAAACCAAAACAGAGGTTGAAGCTACTGTCCGTACTGAGGGTGAACGAGCTGCTTATGAAGCTGGCGTACCAGGTTTACATCCTGAGCTGATTAAGTTACTTGGCCAGCTTAAATTTCGTAGCAGTTATGGGCAGAATGTTTTACTCCACAGTCTCGAGGTTTCTCATCTGGCAGGGATGTTAGCTAGCGAGATTGGGGCTAATGTCAATGTCGCTAAGAAAGCCGGCCTGCTTCATGACATTGGAAAGGCGGTAGACCATCAAACGGAGGGCCCGCATGCTCTGATAGGTGCTGACCTGGCAAAACAGTGGGATAGAAATCCAGAGGTGGTTCAAGCCATTGCTGAACATCATGGCGAGGCAGAGACGAGTACTGTTATGGGCTTTATTGTTGCTGCTGCCGATGCCATAAGTGGCTCGCGGCCTGGTGCAAGACGTGAGTCCTTGGAACAATATCTGAAGCGCGTTAAGGACTTAGAGGACATAGCAGCCGATTTTCCTGGTGTGGAAAAGACTTTTGCTATCCAAGCTGGGCGTGAAGTGCGTGTCATGGTAAAGCCAGAGAAAGTTGATGATTTAGCAGCAACGAGATTGGCTCGGGATATTTCTAAGAAGATAGAGGAGAGCCTGACCTATCCTGGACAGATAAAAGTAGTAGTAATAAGGGAGACTACAGCGATAGATTACGCTAAGTAGAATTGAGAATACTGGCAATAGGCGACATCATCGGCAAGCCTGGTCGGACGGCAGTGAAGGAAATCCTACCAGGCTTGTGTTATGAACATAAGATTGACCTGGTAGTAGGCAATGGCGAGAATGCTGCAGGTGGGTTAGGGCTGACCCCAAGTACAGCAGAAGAACTCTTCAATTCTGGAATTGATGTCATAACCACAGGCAATCATATCTGGGCTTACAAGGAGATTATTCCTTACCTGGATAGCGAACCCCCTCTCCTCCGCCCATTGAATTATCCGCCGACAAATCCTGGCCGTGGCTATTTGCTTAAAAAAAAGACCCTGATAGTTAACCTCGTTGGGCGCGTTTTCATAGGCAATTTTGATTGTCCCTTTCGAGTCATGGATCAGCTACTGGCTGAGTTTGAACATAAATCAATCCCGATTATTGTTGACTTCCATGCTGAGGCAACCTCGGAGAAAGTGGCCATGGGTAAATATCTCGATGGACGAGTCAGCGCTGTGCTGGGCACCCATACCCATGTGGGCACTATTGATGCTCAAATATTGCCCGGAGGCACTGCTTATGTCACCGACATCGGCATGGTTGGCCCTGTAGATTCGGTTATCGGGGACGACCCGGATTCTGTGCTCGATCGCTTCCTTACCCAGATGCCTAGCCGGTTATCGGTCGGAAAGGGGAAAGTCAGCTTCGATGCAATTCTGGTCGAAGTGGATGAAAAAACCGGCAAGGCAGTGGATATCAAGCGTATCCAAAAAATAGTGGACTAGGTATGCAGAATCGGCATTCAGCAGCCGGTTCAGCTCAAATCTGATAACTAGGAAAGCCTCACCTTTTCCATCACCTTGGGCATTATTTGGCCAGCCTCGCCTTGGATAACCACTGTGGCGTATTGGTCGAGGGGGGTTGGATTTAAGTTAACGATAGCTAACCTGGCCCCAGCGTCCCTGGCGTATGTTGGCATGTAGGCAGCGGGGTAAATGATAAGAGTGGAACCAATGACAATAAAAAGGTCGCAGTTCTGCGAGCGGCGGGTAGCTTCCAGTAATGTCTCCTGGGGTAAAGCCTCTCCGAACAAAACTGCACCCGGCTTCAGGATACCCTGACAGTCAGGGCAATCAGGAACTTCTATCCCCCCTTTTATTTTTTGTAATACCTCGGGCATCGGAAATCGTCTACTACAGCTTAAGCACACCGCCCACTTCATATTACCATGAAGCTCAAACACTTTATCTTCAGGGACTCCGGCTTTTTGGTGCAGGTTGTCGATATTTTGAGTGATGACGCAATCTAATTTGCCCAACTGGTAGAGTTCGGCGATGGCATAGTGTGCAGGATTTGGTTCGGCTTCCGTAAGAAGCCCACCTTCGGCGGACATCTTCCAAACAGTTTTGCGAGCGGACGGGCTGCTGAGGAACTTTTGAATGGTGAAGTCCTCAGGGTCATATTTGCTCCAGATGCCTTTTGGACCGCGAAAATCGGGTATTCCCGACTCTGTGCTTACCCCAGCCCCGGTGAACACGACGACCTTCTTAGACTCCATGATAAGCTGAGCCAACCGTTCTATCTCTTCCATCATCTCGCTCCTGCCTGCAATATGACCTTTACCACCCTTTCGATACCACCTAGGTCGGAAATTAGCTCTAGATTGGCCTGAGGGAAATAGCTCTTTATCAATGAAGTTATCCCTTCACCCTGCCCCCAGCCCATTTCCAAAAGAAAACAGCCTCCGTAATTAAGTTTTTCTGGCATCTGTTCTAGCATTTGTCGTATTTTGTCCAAGCCATCCTCACCACCAGCCAAGGCTATCGTCGGCTCAAATTTTGTTATTTCTGCGCTCAAATCTCTAAATTCACAACTTTTAATATAAGGCATGTTTGCTACTATTATATCTACAGGTTGAGGCAGTGGCTCAAGCAAGTTACCTTGCAAAAGTTCCACCTGGCTGTTAACTGCGTGCCGCTGACAATTCATCCCAGCCACCCTTAGAGCTGAAGTTGAGATATCTGTGGCATAAATTTTAGCTTGGGGTAATGCTAAGGCAAGGCTGACAGCAATAGCTCCGCAGCCTGTGCCGATGTCGGCTATAGTAATTTGCTTTCCAAAGCGGAAAATACGATGAGCAAGTTCCATAGCCTGCTCCACAAGAAGTTCTGTTTCTGGCCTGGGGATAAAAGTGCTACAGTCGATGCATAAGTCGATTCCGCAAAATCCGCAGTGCCCTAAAATATAAGCAGTAGGCTCGTGATTAAGGCGACGCTGGATAAGACTCCGTAGATGCCTTATTTCTGCTGAAGTTAAGACTCTCTCTGGCTCCGTGTAAAGCTGTGTTTTAGACATTCCCAGGACGTGGCCCAGCAAAAGCTCAGCCTCAACAGAGGCATCATCAATTCCTGTCCCGAGTAATGTTTGGGTAGCGGATTGTAAAGCTTCGCCTAAAATCATGTAAGAGCTGCTTCCAGTTGTTCAACCTGCTCTTTGCTAGACAGGGCTTCAATGATTTCATCGAGTTCTCCATCTAAAATCTGTTGGAGGTTGTGAAAACTGGAGCCGATTCGATGGTCGGTGACCCGGTTTTGAGGGAAATTGTAGGTGCGAATCTTTTCCGCCCGCTGACCGCTGCCTACTTGCATCCGTCGCTCTTTGTCCATGCTTTCAGCTTGCTTACGTTGTTCAAAGTCGAGCAACCTGGCCCGAAGTACTGCCATTGCCTTCATCCTGTTCCTTACTTGAGACCTTTCATCCTGGCAGGAGGCCATTATGCCTGTGGGTAAGTGCGTGATGCGAACTGCCGTAGTCACTTTATTTACATTTTGTCCTCCGGCCCCCCGGCTATGGAAAAACTCCATTTTTAGGTCATCGGGATTGATATTAAGCTCAATCTCCTCCGCCTCAGGAAGGACCGCTACCGTAGCCGTTGAGGTATGAATTCGTCCCGAGGCCTCGGTAATCGGTACCCTTTGCACTCGATGAACACCCCGCTCATGCTTAAGGCGGCTGAAAGCACCTTTGCCTTTGATTTCAAAAATTAGCTCCTTGAAACCCCCACGTTCACTTTGGTTGCTGTCGATGATCCCTGCCTGCCAGCCCTTGGCTTGAGCATATCGGCTGTACATACGGAATAAGTCTGCGGCAAAGAGACTTGCTTCATCACCACCAGCGCCAGCTCTTATCTCAACAATTACATCTCTGTCACTGGCTGGGTCTTTGGGTATCAGATAGAGCTTGAGTCGGCTAAGAAGATCACTTTGCACCTTTTTGAGTTTACTCATTTCTTCCTTGATTAAAGCTGTCATTTCTGCTTCGGCATGGGAATTAACCATAGCCTCCAGTTCCGCCAGTTCCTTGCCCTTGACCTTATATTTTTGATATGTGCCAACAATATCTTCAAGGTCAGCCTTCTCCTTGCTTAGCTCTTGAAGCCGCCTGGGATCAGTGGCTACATCTGCCCGAGCCAAGAGCTTGCTCACCTCGTCATAGTGCTTTTGTATTAATTCCAGCTTCTCAAACATAACCGATACTATTATAATACAGCGACACAAGCCGCTCAAATTTGAATTAAGGGAGATGGAATGAAACTGGCGCCAGGTTGCTATGAGTGCTTGCAAAGGTTACTCTGTCAAGCTGCAGATTTAGCTACGGACGATGTTTCGCTGAAGCAGAGGGCAACGAAAGAAGCGATGAAGATATTAGATAACGATTTCTTTTATAGTCAATTATCCATTGTAATTGCCACCAAGATTCACAAGGTTATAAAAGAAGTGACTCACAATCCTGACCCTTATAGGGCGATGAAGGAAAGAGAGATGACACTCGCCAGGGAATTATATCCTGAATTGTTGTCCCGATATAAGGATGACCTTCGGGGTTGTCTTAAGCTGGCCGCGGCAGCAAATACTATTGATTTCTTCAGAGAGCCTGGCTCTATTAAAGATGCTATAAGAGAACCTGTGAGATTTGCCATAGATGACTCGGAGGAATTTGAAGCAAAGCTAAAAAATGCCGATAAAGTTTTATATCTGGCGGACAATACCGGGGAGCTCTACTTCGACCTACCTCTAGTCAAGTGGATGAAGCAATTTGCCCATGTTATCTATGTTGTCAAACCATCACCTGTTCAGGATGATTTGACCTTGGAAGATGTGAGGAGGTCTGGCTTGGAAGGTGAGTTTGGGAAGGTTACAAGCACGGGCATAGCTTCGCCAGGAGTAGTTTTTTCTTCAGCTTCAGCCCAGTTCAAACGAGAATTTGAGTCAGCAGACCTTATATTCGCCAAAGGAATGGGGCATTACGAGGCCTTGTCCGAGCTGCACCCGGAAGGGAGGTTTTTCTATTGTCTTATGGCGAAGTGCAAACCCGTAGCAGATTCGCTGGTGGTGCCTGTAAACAGCTATGTGGCAATGCTACAATGATGCAGGCCACTCTGTCCCCAGCCATTTAACATCGCCTCAGAGGGCATTGAGAGGCTCTGGAAAGGGTATGAAATAAGAAATAAGGAGAAGGGGGGGGCTTTACCTAAAACAGTAGAGGTACGCTTTTTCGATATCGTCCGGGACTCTCAACGACCAGGGTCTCCAGTTACAAAGTCTCTAGGTCGTTTACTTCAAACTTAGCCCTGGTTACGTTCTCTCTATTGAAATATCTACAATCCCAGCACAGTGACCAAACCAGACCCAAAAAGTTCGGCTTTATTTGTATGCTTTTACTGTATAATAGGCAAAATTTATGAGGAAACCGACTAAGCGTGAAGCCATAATAGGCGGCATATCTCTAGCGGTTACCATAGCTTTATCTCTTTTTATCCTTCAGCATAGAAGCTACATCGAAGAGATATCAGAGTGGGGCTACCTTGGTTGCTTTTTCATCAACGTTATCACTAACGGGACCTTCATTTTGCCCGGCTTCGGCATTATTATTACATTCACACTGGGTGGAGTATTAAATCCTGCCATAGTTGGCGCCGTAGCTGGAATCGGTGAAGCTATAGGCGCTATCGGTGCCTACTTCACTGGATACGCTGGCAGGGGATTAATCCAAGATCGTAACAGCGGCCTTTACCTTCGCTTCAACAATATTATTGAACGCCACGGTTCTAAAGCCATTTTCTTCGTGTCCGCTGTATTGAGTCCTTTCTTTTACCCCTTCGCCGTATTTCTGGGCATGGCTCGCTTTGGTTGGGTAAGATTTTTCCTCGCCACCTGGGCAGGGAGGACAGTCAAAAGCATGGTACTAGCTTACTTGGGATACTTCGGTTTGAAAGTCGTCCTGCAATGGCTGGGCGTAGACATTTAACTTGAGTTTCCCAAGCTGTTTTGTTATATTCTTGAACCAGGCGGGGCTGTAGCTCAATCGGGAGAGCGTCTGACTGGCAGTCAGAAGGTAGTGGGTTCGAATCCCATCAGCTCCACCAGTCTTTTTTCTGCTTCGGTTACCGTAATGTGAAAGATAGAGGGAAATTTCACCCTCACTTTAACCCCTCCATTCAAGGTAGAGGAATTTTATACGAAAACAGCAGTTGGTTCTATCACCCCTGCTCTGGCTCAATCAAGCCATAGTCACCATCTTCACGACGGTATATTAGATTGAGCCTTTCAGTATCTGCATCTATGAAAAGAAAGAAATCATGCCCCAAAAGCTCCATCTGGCTTACAGCTTCATCTACAGGCATGGGTTTGACCAAGAAGCGTTTGCTCTTTACAACCCTTTTGGGAACCTCGATATCCTCTGCCTCGATTACCGCCCCCTGCCTGGCAAAAGAAATGCCTCTGCCCTTATCATATAGTTTGCCTTTGTATCGCTCGATTCGCTTAGACAGCACATCCACTACCTTGTCAACGGCAGTGCGAATATCCTTGGACCTTTCCTGAGCTCTAATTAAGACACCTTTGCTGTCAAGGGTAACCTGGACACTGAATCGCTGCTCAGGCAGCTTTGCACCTTCGTGGGAAATCTCCACCTTGCCTTCACCGATAGTAGGTAAGTAACGACTCAGTTTGCCAATCTTTTTTTCAACATATGCCTCCAATGTTTCAGAGACCTCCACATTATTCTTAGCAACAATCTTTAGCTCCATTTCTCCTCCTTCAGTTGTAACTCTCCCTTGCTAACGTTAGGCCCCAAACAGACGTAGCACCCTTGTTCTTGAGAGCTGCGGCACAGGACTCCAGCGTGGCTCCAGAGGTACATACATCGTCTATAAGGATAATTTGTTTACCGCTTACTTTTTCATCACGGCACACAAAAGCATCGGCTACATTCCTCCGGCGCTCTTCTACATCAAATGCTCTCACCTGAGGTTGTGCCTGCTTAACCCGAATAAGGCAATCCTCAATCACCGGCAAATCCATGCGGTTACCCAACTCCCTGGCGAGAAGGCTGGACTGGTTATAACCTCTCTCTCTCAATCGCCGTGGGTGAAGAGGTACGCAAACCAAGGCTTCACCAGGCAAGGGATTTGACCCAAGATACTCAGCTAGTAATTCAGCCAGACAAGGAGAGATTGCCTTCAAATTTCGATACTTCAGCTGATGAATGGCTTTCCGTATTACATCGTCAAACCTAAATGGAGAACGGATGCCGTCAATCTCGGTTTGCCTTTTTCGACAGCTTGGGCATACGATACCGCTGGCCTGAGATCTGCCACAGTTGGGGCAAAGCGGAGGTAATAGCCTTGGCAGTTTTCCAAGACATTGAGGACAAATAAAACTGCCTACTTTCCCACAGCCAACGCATCGACGCGGGAAAAAAGATTCAACCGCCAGCTCAATTAATTTACCTGAGCGAAGCAAATCCTCTACTAGGGAGTGTATTCCCGGCGTGTGCGGGTATGAAGTTCTCCACTAAGAATAGGCTCATTAAGGTATATCTCACCATTCCTGATCTTTACATTGTAACCACAATCAGGATTAGTACACACCCAAGCCTTGTAGTGAATCGGTGCCCCTTGACTACCAAAGTCAGACAGAGGCACTAAATCCCCCTTTCCGCATTTTTGGCATTTAGGAAACGAACCGTTTTCCAAGTTCCACCTCCACAATTAATTTATTTACCTGTATCAAAAACAGTAAGTATATACTATAAAAAATTCGTTTGCAAGACCGCTCACCGAATAAACCTAAATTTTTTAGATTTTTCTTTCGCCCTCCCTAATGGCTCAGTTCAACCGCCGACAGGCAGGTATAAATAGCCCCGGCAGGCGTCAGCTGGCTTCTCATTAAGTTGATAGCCTCGACCTTAATATGATATTTATCTTTAAAGATGGCAGAGCCCACAAGTTCGCCAAAGCTCTTTCTTTCCAGTGGCGATGCTCCTTGCCTGATGCGAGCCAGGGTCAAATGGGGCACAAAAGAGCGTTCCACCTTGGCAAAGCCCAGGGCGGCGAATGCGGAGTCGAGATTTTGCTGCAACTTGGATAGCTTGTCCACCTCCCCACCGATGCCGACCCAAAAGACCCGAGCTTGCCTTAGACCGGGAAAAGCCCCCAGGCCTGAAATCTCCAGACGGAATGGAGAAATGCCCTGCACTGCTTCCTCTATAGCTTTAGTTATCTTGGTTACCTGCTCAAAAGGAATATTGCCCAGAAACTTCAAGGTCAGGTGAATTCCCCCAGGAGCTACCCACTTGACGAACTTATGTTCATCTCTCTCCAATTCTTTTCTCAGCCTGGCTAATCCCTCCTTAGCCTCATCAGGCAGTTCAATAGCAATAAAGGAACGGATTTCTTCAGAACCTTGGGGCATTTCAGCTTCCTTGTCCATTTCCACCCTCACCCCAATCCTCTCCCTTTAATGGAGAAAGGCATACTTTACGACCAGTATTCATTTCGTATTTGCAAGAGGGACTATACCGTTCTCTTACTTTGCCGTCTTTTTTTCCTTTTTTTGCTTGGGCTTTTTCACATTCTTTCTGCCTTTACTTCCCATTGATTTCCTCCTCTCTTTGATTAAAGCATTTTAACTTCCTTATCGTCTTCTTCACCAGTGTGCATATATATTCTCAACAATGTCTAGCGGTTCAAACCAGAAGTCACCCAGTTCTTCACCTAGCTGATTTATTACGTCGCCTCTCTCCTCTAGCCTTGCTCCCCAATTCTCCAGCTCCTCGCACCATTCCTCTAGAGCTGAGCCTTGTTTTTCCAGATATTCAATCTCTGCTTCACCCCACCTTCCGTATTCAACAAGGAACATAAATGCTACGACCTCAGCAGAGTCACGCCAAGGCCCCCCTAATGCCATGAGCCTTTGGTATTCGCTGTATGCCCTGTTGAATTCTGCAACTTCACTATTGTAATCATTTAACAGATTTTCATACTCGCTGACTTCTTGATTGAATTGCGTAACTTCATCATTGTAATCACTCACCAGCGTCGTATATTCTTGCCACTTCTGTTCACATTCTTCATAAAAGCTATATGACAGAGAACTAGCTTTGGCTATGTCTATAATTCCATACTCCTTACCTATTTCAACATAGGCTACTTTATCCCAATTGGTAGGATTAGTTTCCACAAGACTAATTCCCTGTTCTGTTTTGACTACATCGTAAGATAATAGCAAACTCAACAAACCTTGCCCCGTGCAATCAATATATACTAACCCTCTATCCGTAGTCTCAAAAGCATTTAAGGCATGACCTCGGTCATCTACCTCAAAGTCTATGCTCACCCAAGCTGCTCTAATTCCTGCTGCTTCAGCGTTATTATGCACATCCTCAGCAAAGTCACTACAAACATAAGGAACTTCAGCAGCACCAACATAAACATCAACATCAGTGGCATAGTAATGCTCATCTGTAGTGTCTTCCTTAACGAAGGCTATTAGCTCTGCAAAAGTAGGGTT
>Ga0315538_1001245_pt1 | contig 15384 bp, 14 predicted proteins | sample SalMarSW160230MG_2_FD_203834 | JGI IMG/M metagenome (GOLD analysis project Ga0315538, IMG submission 203834) | Salt marsh sediment microbial communities from the Plum Island Ecosystem LTER, Massachusetts, United States - Salt Marsh Sediment SW1601-230 ...
TATCGGAAGATAAAGGAGGCGACTAGGCGAAACGAACCCTTACTGCTCAGCGGAGTAACCATGGGTGGAGGACCAAGCCAATGGGCAGCGGAGGCTCACGTGCGAGCTGGCCTGCCAGTCTTTGCCACCCAAGAGGCTGCCCGATCATTCAATGATAATCTGGAAGAGGTGGAAGAGATGGGCATCCGGGTGGTGAGCGAAGACGAGGCGATGAAACTCCCGGCACCTATTACGAGATTGCAGCTGCGCGATTTCGACTTAACCGCGATCGTTCAGGCGCTGGAACCATTTGATGTTTCCTTAACCAACCTAGCAGCAGTGGCGGTGGCCGTGTTTGATCACGGCAATGCCCCGCCCAATTACTCTGACCGCCAGTTCCGATTCGATTACCTCGACCGGCGCATCCGGACAGAGAATTGCCTGAGCGCGTTTGCTTACCGGGCTGAGGACGTTCCTGAGATTATGACCCGTTTACTGGGGGTGGTGAGGTCATACCGGGAAGAAACGCACTTGTATTCGGAGGGGGTGCCGCTGGTGGTAATGGACACCGCGCCGGCCGCGGTTATGGGTGCTACTTATGATGCGCAAGTTGCGGCGCGCCAGAGGGTGATGATTGCCAATGTGGGGAATTTCCATACGTTGGCTTTCCGGCTTGGACCGACAGGTATTGAGGGGGTCTTTGAACACCATACTGGCTTGATTGATCTCCCCAAGATGGAGCGGTTGCTGATCTTGCTGGCTAAAGGCCAACTTACTCATGAGGATGTCTTTGGTGATAACGGTCACGGAGCGCTGATCTATCACCCAGAGGCTTTGCCTCTCTCTGGTGATGATTATGGGGTGGCGGTGACTGGACCTCGTCGCAACTTAATGAGAGCCTCATACCTGCGCCCGTACTTCGCGGTGCCGTTCGGGGACATGATGTTGGCGGGTTGCTACGGATTGTTAGGAGCTGTGGCTGACCTTATGCCCGAATTCAGCGAGCCAATCCGGGCGTCTTTGCAAGGAGGAGGGGGAAGTGGTAAGCCACCGTGGGATTTATGAGACGGGCAACCTGAGACCAGACCTCACCAAAAAACCGGGCAGATCACACCGGTTCTCGCTGAGAGAAATCAGGCTATCCATCATGGATGGAGCGATGGGGACCATGCTCAATGCCCAGGGTATTGTTGATATTAACCTGAAAAGGGCCGGGATTGAAGCCCAACCCTTTCCGGTCTGCTGTCCTGATTAATTATTCTTCAAATTGCGGGGGGGATGGGCTCATCTGGAACTGAAGTCTGGTCAGGCTTTTCACGTAGGGTGAAATAACCTACAACGAAAGGAATGGCGATAAAAAGAAGTCCAACACAAAGCGCTCCGAGCCCTGAAAATAAAGCTGTACGAGGGTCATTGCTCCCACCGATGTCGATATTGGAGTTTGGGACGAAACTGACAATGGCAGCGATACCACCCCAACACAAACCTACCAAACCTGGGCAACCGCATAATAGGGCAGTTACGACAGTGGCGATGATTCCTGTGGTTCTTCTATCCATAATTCTTCCTCCTCACTCAGATTAATGTCAGATTTGCTAAAGTATAGAGCACAACGGGTAGAAACGCAAGAGATATGGCATATCTAATCATCAGCTGCAATTATTGGCGCAGCTTGGCTCCAAGTTCCATTTCAAGCAAGTTGATGATCCTTTGGCGAATAACAGCCACATCTTCGTCAGTGAGGGTACAATCAGGGTCCTGGTAGGTAAGGTTGTAAGCCAAGCTTTTCTTATCAGAACCGACCTGTTCGCCACGATATACATCGAACAAATCGATGGCAGTAACGGTGTCACCGCCAGCCTGTTGGATGGCCTGTAGAACACGGGCGGCTGGGAGGCTTTCATCGACGACAAAAGCCAAATCCTCCAACACGGGTGGATAAGCAGGCACGGGTTTGACCTCGTAACGCTCCGGTAAGAGCGCCAATATGCCGTTCAAATCCAATTCAGCTGCAAGCAGGGGGGTTTCAGGGAGATCGTAGCGCCCTCGTACCAAGGGATGTAATTCGCCAAAAGCGCCGATCTCATGCTCGCCCAGCCAGACCCGCGCACATTTTCCGGGATGGAAAGAGGCATGTTGAGAAGGCTCATACCGTGAGTTTTGTAGATGCAGCCCTTCCAGGGTTGCGGTGATGACCCCTTTGAGATCATAGAAATCGAGGGGATTATTATCGGAAGCCTGCCAGGTCGGTATATGCCGGGGACCCGTCATAACCAGCGCCAGTTTTTGAGGCTCTTCTGGCAGCAAACTGTCTTCAGATGGAAGAAAGACCGGGCCGATCTCGAAGAACGTCTGGCGATAACGTAACCGAGCGTTATGTTCAACTATTTCAAGCAGGCTTGCCAGAAGGCTCTGACGCATGACGATCCGGTTGCTGACGATAGGATTGGCCAAACGAATATATGGTTTCTGATCTGATGAGCTGCCCGGCGCTAAGAAACGAGATTCACTCTCCGGCGAGGTGAGGCGGTAGGAGATCACCTCCTGCAATCCAAGGCTGACCAACAAATCACGGAGGCGCTCCTCCTTTTCGACCTGAGGATTGTCGATATGGGCCGGTAATTCGTCCGATAAGCGCGTTTCGGGGATACGGTCGTAACCATGGATCCGGGCAAGCTCTTCCATAATATCGGCGAGGCCGATTATATCTTCGCCGATATCCAAACGATGGTCTGGGGTGGTCGCACGTGCGATCTCTCCCTCGATATCGACCGAGAATTCCAGCCGGCGTAGCAAACCTGCGATCTCATGCGGTTCGAGATGGATGCCCAACCAGCGTTTGACATCTTTGGGCGTGACCTCGACGATAGGATCTTGGGGAGGCAAGGGGTAGTTATCTACCAATCCTTGGGCAACCACGCCTCCTGTCCATTGTCGCATCAATTCCAATCCACGGCGAACCCCACATTCAGCCATGGCAGGATGCACACCGCGAGAGAAGCGATAAGCAGCTTCGGATGACATCCGCTGAGATGACAACGTCCGGCGAATATTTATGAAGTTCCAACCAGCACCCTCCAGCAGGACATTGCGGGTTTTTTGACTGACTTCGGATTCGGCACCTCCCATTACCCCGGCAATCGATAGTGGTCCGGCGGTGTCGCAAACCAGTACGGTGAAATCGTCCAAATGACGCTTTTCACCATCCAGGGTAGTCAAGCTTTCTCCCGGCTGTGCGGTTCGGGTGATGATTGTGGGTGGCTTACCATCGGCCCGCATAACCAAGACATCGTAGTCGAAGGCATGAAGCGGTTCACCTAACTCCAACATGGCATAGTTGGTGGCGTCTACAACGTTGTTGATCGGACGCATACCTGCCAGGCGCAACCGGCGCTGAATCTCGTAAGGGCTGGGTTTGATCTCAATCCCTTCGATCAATCCCAAAACAAACCGCGGGTTGAGCTTGGGTTCGCGAATCTCGATAGCGAGGCGATTTATTATGGGAGGTCCTTGCATAGGCGTTTCAAAGGATGGATAATGCAACTCTTGATTTGTCAAAGCAGCAATTTCCCGGGCAACCCCGATAATGTTGGCATCGCGGGCGATGTTGGGGGTTATCTCGATATCCAAAACGATATCACCCATGTAATCTGCCAATGGTATACCGGTGGGTGCCTGCTCATCAAGGATGATCACACCTTCATGATCTTCAGATATGCCCAGCTCTTTTTCCGAACAGGCCATGGAATATGATTCAAAACCGCGGATTTTTGTGGGCTTTAAAGTCATTAGGACCTGACCAGGTTGGTGACCGTCATAAAGCTGGGCACCCCGGCGCGCATATGCGACCTTCAAGGGTTGGTCTAAGTGCCCTTTGCCCTTATAAGGAAAGAGGTTGGGGGCGCCCGTCAGGATGATATGCTCCCCTTCACCATCATCCAGGCGGCACAAAACCAGCCGGTCCGCATTGGGATGTGGCATAACCTCGTAGATGGCACCTACAACGATTTTCTCAGGATCCCATTCGATACCAGAAATTTTGGTTTCATGTCGATGCACGTGACCACTGGTCCATTCCATATCAGTTTCCTTTGGCATGGGTAAACCGACAAAATGGATTTCCCCGACTTCTAAACCAGCCATAGTCAGGAGGTAAGCCAGTTCATCAACCGGCAGGGTGATATCAACGAAATCTTTCAACCAGGTCAGTGGAACTTTCATCGTTCACTCCTTGTCGTTAGAACTGCTCCAGGAAACGGAAGTCATTGGTCCAGAAATAGCGAATGTCTTCGATGCGGAAGCGCAGCATGGCAGCGCGCTCAGGTCCCATGCCAAAGGCAAAGCCTGTGTATTTCCGGGGGTCATACCCACCATTGTGAAGCACGGTGGGATGCACCATACCGCAACCCAGCAACTCAAGCCATCCGGTGCGTTTGCAGACCGGGCAGCCTTGCCCACCACAAACGAAACACTCGATATCCATCTCCGCACTGGGTTCGGTGAACGGGAAATGGGAGGCCCGGAAGCGGGAACGAACCTCTTGCCCAAACATGCGACGGGCGAAATCGCTCAAGGTGCCTTTTAAATCGCTGAAGGTGATGTGGATTCCCACGGCTAATCCTTCTACCTGGGTGAACTGTATGTTGGACCTAGCAGTGATTTGCTCGTATCGGTAGCACATACCTGGCAGAATGATGCGGATTGGTGGTGGGTTATCCGGGAACTTAGCAGTGACTTCTCGCATCGCGCGGATTTGTCCGGGCGAAGTATGGGTGCGTAGTAGAACCGGATTGTCCTCATCGAAGGTTCCAGCAATATAAAAGGAATCCTGCATCTCGCGAGCGGGGTGATGAGGTGGGAAGTTGAGCAATTGGAAATTGTACTCGTCCGTCTCCACATCCCGGGAACGGTAAATCTGGAAACCCATCTCGGCGAAGATCCGGTAAATTTCTCGCATAGTTTGGGTTATAGGGTGCAATCGACCATGTTCAACCGGACGACCAGGCAGAGTCACATCCAATCGTTCAGATTGCAACGAATGTTTCAAAGCAGCTTGCCTGAGGGTCTCGGCTTTCGCCTCAAGAGCTGATTCCAAAGATTGTTTCACCTGGTTGGCGCGGTGACCTATAATCGGGCGATCTTCTTTAGGAATCTGCCTTAGATTATCAAAGACTTGCATCAACGGCGAGCTGCGACCGAGGTATGCAACCCGCCATTGATCTAAAGCCTCTTGATCTTGTATCTCTTGAAGGGTATCAGTAGCTTCCTTTTGTATCTCATCCAATTCTGCCAGCATTATGACCTCCATAGTACTTCCGGATGGTTACGCACACGCGGATTTCGACGGCATCCTCCGGGCAGCCTGAAAGCGAGCTGCATTTGGTTAACAATAAAAAAACCCCGCCCGTTAAGGGACGGGATCAGTTTCCCGCGGTACCACCCTTATTGACTACCATAATAGCAGTCCACTTTACAAGCAACAACCTCTAAAGGCGATTGCTTCCTCTCATAACGCGGAGGTGGCGGCTCAAACTACTGGGTCGATATCCTAACGACCTTTCCCCTGAGCGGCTCGAGAGGGAACTTCTGCCAGCCTCTGCCCGATGAGGGTTTCAGTCTATGCCCTCATCTCCCTGTTGGCATTGTTTGGGCGTCGTAAACACCCATTTTTCTGGCTTACTTTCCTCTTTCACAGCCTTTTCGAATAGTAATTGCCTTTATTATCTGCAAAATCAACTATCTGTCAAGGGGACATCCTGATCGGGAACAGGTCAGATTGGAACCGATCTAGCTAGCTACCCCGAGAATTGACATACACCCTCATCATCCTGATGTCCGGATTGGGTTCAGGGAAAGGCTGAGTCCGGCAAGGGCTGAAGATATTACCGGCGAAAGCTACAAGAGAGGCTGCCCAAAGGATGATTCGGGAATGTGATTTTGAGTCGCCATCAATTCATGTAAACGAGGATAGTCGGCATAGACTCCACGGTACTGAGCAGGTAGAAGCGCGGCGATCCTGCACATAATTTCATCTGTGTTAGTTTTTAATCCTGTAGATCGATGATGTCTATCCAGCAGTGGCAGGGTAAAGAGTTGGCCGAAGCGAATCTTTAATCGAGGACGACGAAGTGACAGCCAACCGGCAAGCACATTTTCAGTCCCATAAATGCCTACTGGTAGAATAGGTACTTTGGCAGAATCGGCCAGAAGCGCAACACCGGATTTGGCGGGAATTAAAGCCTTGGTGGGGCTACGAGTACCCTCCGGAGATATTCCGAATATACCCCCACTGCTCAAATGGGCGCGGGCAACTCTGAAGGCGTGCGCATCGGGTTCTTGGCGGTTTAGCCAAATGCCATTAACGGAATTTGCAATCCATCTGAAGAAGATATTCTTTTGGTATTTCTTGGCTACGAAACCGGTGGCATCCTGGCGGTTGAGTAATACAAAGACCAACACGGAATCGAGCAAACCAAGATGGTTTGATGCAAGGATATAAGCGCCATGCTCTGGCAGATTATCCATCCCAGAGATATCGACCCTGGTGAGTAAGCTAAAAAGAAACTGAAAAATCGAGCGGAGGATAGCACGCATGTTGATTTCAGACATAATTGGTAGATCTCTAAGGTTAATTGTACCCATTTTGCTGAAACTCATTCCTTGCAAGTTTGGCGCTATTAAGGGATTTGTCTGGTTAACCCAAAGATTCAATATTACATAAATCCAAATTGGAAGAAAAGAGTCGCTTGAATATCCACTGGCGAAAAGCGGAAAGTGGGTTTTTATATCGTAAGATACAGGTATAATCTGCGCATATGCTTCTGAAACGGCAGCACTTAAAAGCGGTGTGTCTGTGGATTTTAATATTTAGCTGGTTGTTGGCAGGTTGTGGCAAGCGGGGAATATCATCCACTCCGATTTTGCCTTCTATTATCCCACCCACCAAACCAGCAGCGACCCAATCGCCAACACCATTTATACCATCACCAACACCTGTCCAGCTAGCAGCCATGGTAAATGGAGAAGATATCACGCTTGTTGAATTTCAGGAAGAGCTGGCTCGCTTTCAAGCAAATCAAGGCAGTAGTAGTGAAGTAGCGGTCAGCGATGTCAGGCAACGGGTTTTGGATGATCTGGTTAACCTGGTGTTGTTTGCCCAAGGGGCGCAAGGAGCGGGTTTCAAAGTTGACGAGAGTCTATTCAAGACCCATTGGGATGATTTAATCTCGAAAGTTGGAGGGGAACAAGCACTGATAGATTGGATCGCTGCCCAGGGCTATACCGAAGAGAGCTTCCAGCATGCGTTGAGACGTTCAATAGAAGCTGCTTGGATGCGAGACAAGATCACTGCGACCGTACCGATAACTGCCGAACAAGTGCATGCTCGCCAAATTTTGCTATATAATTCTGATGAAGCGCAAGACGTGCTCGCTCAACTCAAGGATGGCAAGGATTTTGCAACCCTAGCAGCAACCTATGATCCTTTAGGTCTGGGAGACTTGGGTTGGTTCCCTCAGGGTTACCTCAGCGAACCTCTCCTGGAAGAGGCGGCTTTTAGATTACATCCAGGTGAATACAGCGATGTGATCGAAACCCAATTGGGTTTCTACATCCTGCAAGTGATCGAGATCGATCCAGAGCGTCCACTAGACCCCGATGCTCGCCTGGTCTTGCAAGAAAGGGCCTTAGGAGATTGGTTAAATCAGCAACGCAGCCATAGTAAAATCGAGGTCTTGTTGCCATAAGTGGAGAACGTTCCAGTATAGGAATAGAGTAATTCAACAACCACGACAAAATCAAGCCTACAAGGAAAGGAAGCCATGGACCCTTTTGACTATAAAGAAGAAGTCCAGCCTGCCAGAAGAATCTCGTCCCTGATATTAAACATACTAACAATTCTATTATTGCTTGGGACCCTTTGTGTGGCTGGGGTGCTACTGACAGTATTTATCAATCCTACAGCTAGTATTAACCCCTTTCCACCAGCAACGCTACCATCCTTAATCAGCCTGCCAACAGCTACTCCTACGCCACGCATTATTCTACCGGCGACCTGGACTCCCACAGCACCACCAGCACCTACAATTACTCCTACGGAGACAGCCGTTCCGACGGAATCCCAAATGGTTGAAATCACGCCTTCGCCAGAGCCCCAAAATGAACCTACCGAGAGCGGGGGAATGCCATATGTGTTGCAGCAAGGGGATCCTGTGGCGATTCCTAACATTGGCCATCCAGAGGCGGGCTGTAATTGGATGGGAGTGGCTGGCCAAGCGACGGGGTTAAATGGTGCCCCGGTAGTAGGATTGTTTGTCCAATTGAGCGGGACTTTGGCTGGAAATCCAGAAGAACAATTAGGTATGACCGGAACAGCAACCCAATACGGCCAGGCAGGTTATGAATTCAATCTAGGAGATAAACCTTTAGCTTCAGAAGACACAATGTGGGTGCAGTTGTTTGACCAAGCGATGCTCCCGCTCTCCGATAAGGTTTATTTCGAGACTTATGCAGATTGCCAACGAAATTTAATTTTCATCAACTTCAACCAGGTCCGCTGAGGAGGGTTCCCCTGGGAATATGTTATTCATATGTCGCTTGATGTGGGTGATGGAACGGTCGATGAGGGCACGATTGGCTTCGATTTGGTGCCAACGGCTGGCTCCGGAGGGGTGAGGGAGGGGCACAACCCAACGCCCATGCACTCTTTTTTGGGTGCCAATGATATTTGAAAGGGCTTGTTTAGGGGGAAAATACAAGTTGATGGCCAGTCTGCCTACTGGGATGACCAGAGCCGGGTCGATGATGTTGATCTGTTGGTCAAGATAAGGTCGGCAGAGAGCTTGTTCTGTCCTGGTAGGCACACGATCACTGCTGCCAGAATTAGAACGCCCGGGGTAACATTTCGTGACCGAAGTCAAGTATTGAGTCGTTCGGAACCAATGCTCCTGTATACCAGCACAGGCCAACCATTGAAAAAGGCGAGCACCGCTACCGGCGTTGAAAGGTCGTCCGGCTTCTTTTTCAGTAATACCGGGAGCCTGACCAATGATCATCAACCGAGCGGATTGCCCTCCGGAATAAATGGCGCGAGGATAGATATCATAACCGGCATCCAGGCACAACCGGCAAGCATCCATACGGGCGTGCAGGTCAGCAAGAATCTGGGCGTGCTTTAAGCCCTCCTTCACGAAGGCTTCTCTCCAGAAATCTTCCTCCAGGCTTGTTGGATTTTAAGGGCATCCTCTTCCATGACGGGACTTTCGCATAAAATACGCCCCTGGCATTGAAACTCTTTTAGAGCTTGCAGGATGGCCTCCAAGTCGAGATCGGCTTTTTCCAAGGGTAGATGTTGTTTTTCCCCTTTTTCGGTATACTCGATGCCGGAGAGGTGGATATGAACCCTTTTCAAGGCAGCGTCACCTAAGGCTTTTGCGTAGTGCTCTAATACACCGGCCCATTCATCAAATGAGTTCATCTTACCATCTCCAGAGCGGGCATGAAGATGGGCAAAATCCAGGCAAGGTTCTACACCCGGAATAGCCTGGCTCATTTGCAAGGTATCTTCAAGAGTACCAAGCATGGCGGATTTCCCCATGGTTTCGGGTCGTAAATTGACGGGGTTATTATTGGTTCGCAACTCTTGTACACACCCTTCAAGGCGCTTTATGGCAATAGGTAATACCTCTTCTGGGGGTTGGTTAAAATAGGAACCAGGATGGAAGACGATGTCACTTGCGCCTGCCAAATAACCATAAACAGCTGCATCCATCAGGCGTTGGCGGGATTTGGGCCATTCAAGATCATCGGCATTTAAGTTAATAAAATACGGGGCGTGTACGCTTATTGCGATGTCTTGTTCCTGGGCGGCAGATTTGATCTCAAGACAGGTTTTTTCAGAAACACGTACTGAACGTACCCAGCCTAACTCTAAACAGTTGAGACCCAATTCAGCAGTCTCCAGGATACCACCAACACTGCCCCCCGGTTTCTTGGGAGTGGATAAAGGTGAACCTACTGTACCAAATCGAAAAGACGAGGGGGACATTTTCTACCCTTTCCAGTAAGATTATTAAAAAGGGACTGAAGCATTCTGAATTAGAAGAAAAGGACTATGGATCTCAATCTCACCAAGAGCGGCGGCCCTAAGATGAGTATGCCGATCAAGGCGGCCGAAACGGCGGCGATTAAAACTCCTGCTGCGCCCACGTCTTTACCTACTCTGGCCAGTTGGTGCTGTTTAGGGCTGGCTAAATCAACAACGGCTTCCAAAGCGGTATTCAGGAATTCAGCGGTCCAAACCATGGCAATAGCGATAATGATCATGGCCCAATCACGTCGATTCAATTGAATCCAGAAGGAAATGATCAACACAATGACGCTGACTACAGCATGAATCCAGGCGTTGCGCTGCGTGCGGATGACAAACCACCAGCCAGAAAAGGCGTAACGGAAAGAGAGGGCACGAGATCTAAAGAAGGGATTCATGGGAGCGATAACACCAATATTTCAAGCGACCGTCAGTGTGATTTGGATTATTCCGGATATTTCAATCGTTAGATAAATTCGATAACGGATTTATTGGGATACCCAAGAGGTCAAGAATCTCAGCTTGAGCAGCCCACATCTGTTTTTCATCACCAGGCTTAGCATGGTCGTGCCCTAGAAGGTGCAGTATACCGTGAACTACCAATAATAGCAGCTCCTGCTCAACGAGATGACCTGCCTCTCTCGCTTGGGCTTCAGCCCGAGGAAAAGATATCAACACATCCCCAAGGTAGTTTGTAGCGCTATCAGGGTCTGGATAGCTGGCTGGGAAGGAAAGCACATCAGTTGGGGCATTCACCCCCCGGTATTGCAGGTTCAGTGCTTTTATCTGTTGGTCACCCGTTATGACCAGGGTCAGGCTGTTGTCTTCCCATGGGACAGATTCATGCTCTAAAGTGAGCCGGGCTGCCCGTTCTACTATTACCGCAACTATCTTATTGGAGAATTCTTCATTAATTACTAGAAAAAGCATACGGATTGGGAAAGGGGTACCAAGATAAATGGGCTTGCTTAGAGCCCGGCTTTGGATTTACACTAAACTTTAAGGCATGATCAAGCGTCGGGTTGAGGGTTGACAGGTACTTCCGAGGTTTGGCGAGAGACGGCGGGCAGCGTAGGAGCGGCATCAAGCTTCGGGGGGGCAGCTTTCTTTTGGTTCGGGTATTCTAGACGAGGGTGGTAAATACCACGCAATGTCGTGGTGAAGGAATCGATGATCACCTCCAGATCGTGAAAGGTCAGGTCAGTGTCGTCTAATTGACCTAATGTGACCCTGTTTTCGACCACATCCTTGATCAAGTCGTGCAGATCGTCCACATCTTTGGGGCGTTCTGCCCGTACACGTGCTTCGCTACCATCAGCAAGCATCAAGATGGCGGTTTCCCTGGATTGGGGACGTGGGCCAGGATAACGGAATAGCTCCTTGTCAACCTTGGACTCATCACCTCCGGCAGCATCTACGGCCTTGGCATATTGATAACGGGTGAGCATCGTACCGTGGTGTTCAGCGATGAAATCATGGATGCGGCGGGGTAAGCGATGTTTATGAGCCAGTTCGAGGCCATCTGGAACGTGGCGTATGATCGTAGCAGCGCTTATGACTGGCTCGAGTTCGTCGTGAGGATTTAAATTGTCCGAGACCTGGTTTTCTATGAAGTAGAACGGATTCTGTGATTTCCCAGCATCGTGATAGAGTGCTCCTACGCGAGTCAATAAAGTGTCCGCGCCGATCTGTTCAGCAGCCTGTTCGGCTAAATTAGCTACCTGTAAGCTGTGTTGGTAGGTTCCAGGGGCATTTCGCAGGATGAATTGCAGAAGGGGATGATCCGGACGCGAGATTTCCATGAGCTGCAAGGCAGTGGTCATTCCCAGGAATTGGGCCAAGAAGAATTGAAGCAATACAGTTAAGCTGGGTGAGGCGACCCCGTTCAATAAAGCGATACCCATCAAGGTAGCGAGTCCTACTATATCCATATTGGGTTGGTTTAAGCGGAAAACTAAAATAACGGCGGCACCAGAAACCGCAATAGCTGCGCCAGACCAGAAGAAATAGGTCATTCGACGCGCCCGCCCCAGGAGGAGAACACCGAAGAAACCGCTTAAAAGGAAATACAGAGTGAGGTCGAGGGCATTGGGGGTGTTATAGGCATATAAAATCGCGAGCGGGAGAGTGAGGATCAAGGCAGGTTCAGCACCGAAAAGTGAGGCGATCGTAAGGCTGAATGCGGTCAATGGAAAAACATAAGGCAAGACGGTATTTCCAGAAACCAGCAAACGTCCCGTGAAAAGAAAAGTAAGGAAAAGTGCGGCGATGAGAGTCAGACCGCGCAAGTCGTTGGTTAATGTTGGTTTTCGGCGGAGATAAAGCAGCACAAAAAGGCTGATTAAAAACGTTATCACACCAGCGCTAACTAGATCCTGCCAGCGACGCTCGGGCTGAACCAAGCCAAATTGCTCAAGAGCTTCCAGGTCGGTGGCATTGATCACATGCCCGCGTTGAACCACGGTTTCTCCCATCATGTAAGATTGTGTAACAGGGGAAACTGTGGCACGCGCATTTTCGCGAGCGGTTTTAGTGAGGCTTTCGCTATAGAAGCTGTTGGGGGCAACGAAACCGACGACCAAATCAGCCACGATCTCTGCCTGATCTTCGGGTAGCGCCAGGCTTACCAAGGTTGGTACACTGCGGCGGGTATCTTCTAACCGATCTTCACGGATGGTGCTGCGCATCACTTGTTCTAGCACCACAATGGCTTCCTGTTGAACAGCTTGCCAACGGGTGTCATTCAAAGCCAGAATGCTTTGAGCACTGGTTTGGTCGAGGTGGATATCTTCCAAAGCAGCCAAATCGGCGATCTTTTGGTCATTTATAGCAAAGGTGTCAGCACGTACGTTGGTGATATAAGTCAAGCTGGCCCGCAGTCTTTCCAACTGGTGGCGAGCGATGCTGGTATCGGGAGGTGAATAAATAGGGGGGACCGCGCGAGCAGCAATCTCCTTTTGCTGTTCGGTAAGGATATCGCTAGTGTAGGTGATCGTACGGGGAGAAACAATATCCTCGGGAGCGACTTCACCCACGGTTAATTGAGGTTGGGCCAGGCGGGTAAAGATCGGCAGGACGAGCGAAACATAAGATACCCCTATGCAAATGAGCAACAGGAGACTCAAAAAGAGAGTCTTTCGTCCAGGCCAGCGGTTAATTCGACTGTGTGAATCTTCAGGCATAATTATCAGGATTATCGATAAACAGGAGTAAGCAGCTTGTTAGAGCTCCAGTAGTGTTTGTCCGAGTAGCTTACGAACCATCTGGCTTACTTCTGCACCTTCGGCGCGTCCTTTGACGCGAGGCATGAGAACTTTCATGACCTGCCCCATATGGTTCGGTGAGGAAGCGCCTGTCTCAGCAATGGCCTCATGAACCAAGGTTGCCAATTCTTCAGCATTGAGTGGTTTGGGAAGGTATGATTCCAATACCGTGATCTCCTCTTGGCTAGAGATTACCAGGTCAGATCGACCAGCGCGTTCTGCATCCTGAATGCTCTCCCGTCTGGATTTAATTTCCTTCTGAAGTATTCCGAAAATATCAGGTTCATGCAACTGGCCGCGTTGTTCAATTTCTGCATTCTTTATGGCTGATAGCGCCATGCGCAGGGTGCGTCTTCGCAGGTCGTCCCCAGCCCGCATGGCGTCTTTAAGATCGTTTTCGAGTTGTTTTTTGGTGTTCATCTTGTTCATTATACCCATTTTCATAGAAATTAACTGAAATGTATAGGAGAGACGCTGGCAAACAAGCGGCTCTCGTCCCTATTTAGGTGGAAGATGTTTCAGAAAAATCGCAGCTCGATTCAAACCGTGACTGACCATCAGCCCAATCTGCTATCCGAGAGAATCGATATGGCGGCGTGAAAACGCGAAACCAGATGTGCTTGGGATTGATCTAGCTTCAAGGATAACCTAAGCGATGCCCCCCAATGAGATGGAGAGGTGAACGGGATATCAGCTGACCGGCATGTGCTCGTGTGTTGATGATCAACCTGAAGCCAGGTTTCTCTATACCCTGTTAGCGAGCAACCTGCTGAGGTATAAAAAATGTCACCCACTTAATTTTATTCTAATTAAGAGGATTGTAACCGACCTTGGAGCCCCTGATCTGTCAAGGAGGTGAATTTAACTGGAGTGATCTGGTTCCACAAATGTCGGGGAGCATCCGCACTGACGCGTAGATAGTTATCAGTCAGGCCGCTCAAATGCCATAATTCCGGTCCAAAGGTCGAGGCACTCTCCCAAAGGACAGGCAAGGTTTGACCAAGGAAGCGCGACCGGTATTTTCGAGCAGAATCCGCCAAGCAGGCGCGCAACCGGGCATTACGTTCCTTGCGAACTGGGTAGGACACCTGGCCAGACATATGTGCAGCGACTGTACCAGGGCGGGGAGAGTATGTGAAAACGTGCCCACCAGCAAATTTCATCTCCTGAATGAAGCTGAGGGTTTCGAAGAATTCGGCTTCACTCTCACCGGGGAAACCGGCTATTAAATCTGTGGTTATAGCGATATCCGGCACGATTGCACGGGCTGCGTTAACCAAAGCAGCAAAAGATGAGGGAGTGGTCTTCCGAGCCATACGACGAAGTGTGGATGCGCTGCCTGATTGGAGAGGTAAATGCAGATGGCGACAAAGACGGGGATGTTCCCAGAGGGAAAAGAACTCTTCATCAAGGTCCCACGGCTCTAAAGATGACAACCTCAAGCGGGGTGTGTCGGTATCATTGATAATTGCTATTATTAGGTCACACAGATGCTGTGGGGGGGTAAAATCCTGCCCCCAAGACCCCAAATGCACCCCGGTGAGTACGATCTCTTTGGCGCCAAGAGAGCTGTTCTTGATCTGGGGAAAGGATGTGCCTTCTAGAAGGGCAGCGCGGACATCTTCCAAAACATCGTGGATAGTCCGGCTGTTACTTGCGCCGCGCGCCAGGGTTGTCACACAAAATGTACAACGATTGTCGCACCCATCCTGAACCTTGATGAAAGCGCGAGTGCGCAAACGTGCTCCAGGAATAGGTTGTCTGGCAATGGGTTCTAGATCGAAATCTTCTGGAGGAATATTCAAAATATCGAAGACAAGCTGCTCTTTGCGTGAATTAGGGATAACATGAGTAACAGCGGGTAGGGCAGCAGCGCCAGCAGGATTGAGGCTTGACCAGCAACCCGTGACCGCGATCTGGCGGACTCCTGCACGAGCAGTCTGACGAAGCTTCTGGCGAGAGTCAGAAGCAGCCGCAGCTGTAACTGTGCAGGTGTTGATGACTGCCAAGTCTGCATCTCTAGGGTTGGCTATTAATTCATGCCCGGCCGCGCGA
>Ga0315538_1001256_pt1 | contig 15322 bp, 16 predicted proteins | sample SalMarSW160230MG_2_FD_203834 | JGI IMG/M metagenome (GOLD analysis project Ga0315538, IMG submission 203834) | Salt marsh sediment microbial communities from the Plum Island Ecosystem LTER, Massachusetts, United States - Salt Marsh Sediment SW1601-230 ...
TTGAGGACAACCAATACAACAATTGTTCGAATAAAAGTTTTCATTTTTGCTCCTTTCAAGATATTTTTTTCTGCTTTTGGGATCATCTTATTCTTACTAAGCCCTTGTGGGTTTTCAAATATACTTTGCCAACGCAGAGAAGTTGACCCGGACTTACGGTTTCCATTGCCTTTTTCCTGCCCGCCTTTCTATCCACCACGGTCAGGGGCAAATCAGTTCTTATGGAGCCGTTATACGTCATAGCCGGTTTAAGATAGCAGTTACTATTCACTTTTTAACCTCCTTTCGTTCGCTCGATTCTATCTGTCTCTTTCATTCAGGTTGTTTAATCTATCGGATTCATTCCCCCCCGCGCCACCGGGCTGGCTGTCAGTCAAAAACTGTGCCATTTCCTGCCTGGTGCGCATCAGTTCATCTCCCGTCCGAAGAGCCAGCGTCTCCAGGCCGGTCGCAAACTGGTTTTTGTCCTGCAGTCGATTTAATTCCATCTGTTCCAGGGCTGTCGCAATCCAGCGTCTATCCTCTGTTTGAGCGTTGCTTATGGCGTTAACGAGCTTTTCAAGACGCTGATTAGTTACCGCATTTGCAGTCGCTAAGGTCTGTATTGCAAAGCCGGTCAAATCCCTGCGATACTGCTGTTGGAGCTCGTCTTTGAAATCAGCGAAACTGCCGGCAAGGCTTACCTGCCAGTACTGCGTCATCTCCTCGAGCAGTTCCTGGCGTATAGCTGGTTCGAGAGAAGATTTGAGTGAAACTTCCAGGGCGTGAAGCTGGTCGTCATCCAGCCCTCGAGGCGCTGTCAGCAGGGCCATGCCATATCCAATCGCAATCAGCAGCACCGCCGCTGCGGCAAGTCTTGGTATTCTGCTCTGGAAAATTGCCGTCCACAAACGCTCCCGCCGGGCAGAAGCCCCTGAAGCTCGGGATTTCAGAAGCTCGAACTCCTCCGGATATTTTTGCTTCCACTCTTCAGCATCGAATTGCGGCTTTGTTGTATTGATGACCCGCGAAATTATCTCATCCAGCCATTTTTCATTTTTTTCTTCTTTCATAATCGCACCTCGCAAAAACCGTTGCGTCGTAAATAATCAGCCATTTTTTTCTTTGCTCTTCGTAGTTTCCCGTTTATCGCCTGCCTTGAGAGGCCCAATACCTCGCACATCTGCTCGTAAGACATACCATCGTAGTATCGCAGGAAAATCACCTCTCTTGCCGAGCTTGACAGTTTGCTTATCGCCTCCCTGACAGACTCGGCTGCCTCATCCCGTTGTGATTCGACCACTGTTGCCGAATCTTCTTCAATGCAGTAGTGCTTGATTCTCGTCCGTGCCATATCCCTTGCGGCATTTCTGCAAATAGCGGCCAGCCAGCCCCCAAATTGGTTCTTTTTCCTCAACTGCCCCAATTTGCGAACAGCATTCGCAAATCCCTGCTGGGCCGCATCTTCCGCCAGGTCCTTGTCATCAAGTATCGAATGGGCTATCGCCACCATCGCCGGGTAATATCGTCTGCACAACTCGGTAAAGCTGTCCGCATCGCCTTCCAAAGCCTGCTCGACCAATATTAAATCCGGCTTCATATCCGCTGAATTTTTATTCTCCGGCGTTTTGCTCATTATTTCCACGATTCAGTTTTCACTATTATAGACTCGCTTTTATACCGAAAATGGGCGCATAAAAAATACAACTCTATAAGATTTTTAGATTATATTCGCTCTGGCACGATAACCACACCAAAAAAACCTGCTCACAGGGGCTAAAATCAAGGATTACGCACGAAAATAGATTTGACGCCGCATTACTGCGACATTATACTGGCGGCTTCTAAAGTCGTGGGGCAATTATTACTGGAGAGAACAAATGGACAAGAGCAAGATTACAACTGAAGGCATCACATTCGACGATGTGCTGTTAATCCCCGCAAAAAGCGATTTTGTGCCCAGCCAGGCGGATACCAGCACAAAGCTGAGCAAAAATATAAATATCAATATCCCGATTGTCTCGGCTGCTATGGACACCGTTACCGAAGCGCAACTGGCGATTGCGCTGGCCCAGGAAGGCGGGATTGGCATCATTCACAAGAATCTTACAATCGAGGCCCAGAAAAGAGAAGTGGCAAAGGTCAAACGCTCCGAGCACGGCGTAATCCTCGACCCCGTAACACTATCCCCGGCTGAACCTGTCAGAAGGGCGCAGGAATTGATGAACGAGCAGAACGTCTCCGGCATCCCCATCATCGAAGGCAAAAAACTGGTGGGAATTCTGACACGAAGGGACTTGAAATTTCTCAAGGATTACGATGTCAAAATAAGCTCTGTTATGACCAGTGATAATCTTGTTACAGGCCCGGCTGGCACGACTCTCGAACAGGCAAAAGAGGTTCTGCAAAAGCACAAGGTTGAGAAGTTACTTTTAGTCAATAAAAATGGCGAGCTGGCAGGCCTGATTACTATGAGGGATATCGACCGCGTTCAGCAATACCCAAGAGCAGCCAAGGATAACCGTGGCCGGCTCCGCGTCGGCGCCGCAGTCAGTGTCAATGAATATGAGCGAATCGAAGCCCTGATAAAAGCGGACGTCGATGTAATAGTGGTTGATACCGCGCACGGCCATTCCCAGAACGTCATCGACACCGTCAGGAAAATCAAAGACAGCTATGATATCGATGTTGTCGCAGGAAATATCGCAACCGCAGAGGCGGCGGAAGATTTGATAGCCGCCGGCGCAGATGCAATAAAGGTCGGCATCGGGCCGGGCGCTATCTGCACAACGAGGGTGGTATCCGGCGTGGGGGTCCCCCAGATATCCGCTATAATGAACTGCGTCGAGGCGGCGCAGAAACATAATGTCCCCGTTATCGCCGACGGCGGAATAAGACAATCGGGCGACATAACCAAGGCAATTGCTGCAGGAGCTTCGTGCGTAATGATTGGCTCTTTGTTCGCAGGCCTGAAAGAAAGCCCGGGCCAACTGGTCATCTACAAGGGAAGGCAGTTCAAAGAATACAGAGGTATGGGTTCTCTGGGGGCGATGGTCAAAGGTTCTGCTGAAAGATATGGGCAGAGAAGCTCGACCGAGCAAAGCAAGCTCGTCCCCGAAGGAGTTGAAGGGCGGGTGCCGTATCGCGGAACGCTCAGCGACTTCGTCTATCAGTTCGTTGGCGGACTGCGGGCAGGTATGGGTTATTGCGGAGCACGAAGCATCGAAGAGCTAAGAACAAACGGCCGATTCGTCTGCATAAGTCCGGCGTCGGCTACCGAGTCACATCCGCACGATATACAAATAACCAAAGAAGCGCCCAACTACTCGGCAACGTTACCCTTTGAAGATTGACCTTGACCGGTTTCGCAAATAACCTAAAAAGAGCAACAAGATGCAAACTATGAGCCGCGAGACAATAGCCATCCTTGACTTTGGAAGTCAATACTGCCAACTGATAGCCAGGCGTGTCCGCGAACAAAATGTATATTCGCAGATTTTCCGGGCAGACACACCGGCAGAAGAATTGTCTAAACTGCCCCTCAAGGGCCTGATACTCTCCGGCGGCCCCGCAAGCGTCTATAACAAAAACGCCCCGAGATGTGATGAAAAAATATTTGAGCTGGGCGTACCCATTTTGGGTATCTGCTATGGAATGCAGCTCGGCTGTCAAATATTAGGTGCTAAAGTTATTGCCGCCGACAGGCACGAGTACGGCAGAACAAATATGTCAATTGTTGACAAAAGTGACTTGTTCGCAAATGTGCCGGACTCTATCACCGTCTGGGCCAGCCACGGCGACCAGGTCGGAGAATTGGGCGATGATTTTGTGCCGTTGGCAACTACCCGCACCTGCCCCTTTGCAGCGGTCAGGCATAAGAAAAATAAATTCTTCGGCGTCCAGTTCCATCCTGAGGTTGCTCACACGCCGAAGGGTTCGCTGATTTTGCAGAACTTCCTCTACGATATTTGCCGCTGCAGCGGCGACTGGAAAATGAGTGATTTTGTCGGCGAAAGCATCAAAGCAATCCGCAGCAAAGTCGGCGATGCAACAGTTATATGCGGCCTGAGCGGCGGGGTGGATTCTTCGGTTGTCGCTTCTTTGGTTCATAAGGCAATCGGCGACCAGCTTGTGTGCATCTTTGTTGACAACGGCCTTTTGCGAAAAAATGAGCGAGCTGAAGTAGAATCAACCTTCCGAGACCACTTTCGTATAGACCTGCGGGTCGTGGACTGGTCAAAGCAGTTTTTATCCGCTCTGGCCGGCGCAACAGACCCGCAGAAAAAACGGATAATAATTGGTGCGGAGTTCATCAAGGCCTTCAAATCCGAGGCATCGAAGATTGCCGATGCGAAGTTTCTTGCCCAGGGAACTCTATACCCAGATGTCATTGAATCCGGCTGCAAGGATGGCAATCCTGCAGCGAACATAAAAATCCATCACAATGTCGGAGGGCTGCCCGCCGAGCTCGGCTTCAAGCTGATTGAGCCATTGAGAGATTTGTTTAAAGACGAGGTCCGGCTCGTCGGCGAATATCTGGGACTGCCGGAAAATATCGTCTGGCGGCATCCCTTCCCAGGGCCGGGACTGGCCGTCAGAATCATCGGGGAAATAACACAGCAAAGACTGCAAATCCTGCGTGCCGCCGATGAAATCCTGATTGATGAGATAAAATCAGCAGGGCTGTATAGAAAAATCTCGCAGGCCCTCGCCGTGCTGATACCCGTCTCAACAGTCGGAGTTATGGGCGATGAGCGAAGTTACGAAAATGTTATTGCCATAAGGGCGGTGGAGACACCCGATTTTATGACCGCTGATTTCTCGCATATCCCTTACGAGGTGCTTGGCGTGATATCAGGCAGAATCATAAACGAGGTCCGCGGCGTTAACCGAGTCGTCTATGACATCTCCAGCAAACCGCCCGCAACAATTGAATGGGAGTAGTGTCTTGACCCGCATAAAATGGTATAATCAATGTATTATGAGAAAGCTCTGGCCAGCCCTTTTAATTTTATTAATTGCATCCCAGCGTGTTAATGCAGCCGATAAGGACCCGAACGGACCTAACTGCCCGAATGAACCGAACACCCCTATCGAGCAGAAAGACCCGAATGACCCAAACGGCCTGAACGACCCGAACACATTAGACGAACCGAATGTATTAATCGATCCGAACATACCATTTGACCCGAATGACCCGAACGAGCTATTGAGCACCAAGTGGAAATCCATCATTTCTATCCTGCAGAATAAAGACATCGACCAGAAAGAAAAAGAGAAGAAATTCAGTGAAATCCTAAGTCCTTACTTTGATTTCCCCCTGATGGCTAAACTTGCTTTAGGCAGAGAACACTGGCCAAAACTAACAAAAGCACAACACGAGAAATTCACTAACCTTTTTACCGAACGTCTTAAGACATCGTATGGCAAGAAAGTTTCGCTCTATAAGGATGAAAAAGTTGTAATCAATCCAAAAGTGCAAAAGAAGAATACAGTCTATATTCCAACGGAATTAGTGTCCCAGGACCAGAAGGTGGACATACTATATAAAATTCGCAGGGCGGACAAAGGCTGGAAAATCTATGATGTGGAAATACAGGGTGTCAGCGTCCTCTTGACCTACCGTTCACAATTCGACGATATCCTCAGACGGGGGACAATTGAGGACCTTCTCTCCCGTCTGGAGAAACCGCCTGATGATTGATACCAGGCCTACAGCTTCGGACAGCTATTATGAACAAATACCACTCAGTGGTAAGATTTTTTTTCGACCGCGTCGTTCTGGGGCATCCAAAGACAATTATTCTCTGCATTCTGCTCGCCGCCGGCTTTCTCGGCCTCAAAGCCAGGCATTTTCGGCTGGATGCCTCTGCAGAAACGTTGGTAATGGAAAATGACGAAGACCTCCGCTACTCGCGTCTGATTAGCTCCCGCTTCGGAGAACACGAATTCCTGGTCCTGACATACACTCCAAAAGGCGACCTTTTATCACCCGATACTCTGGCAAATTTGGCCCGGCTGCGGAACGACTTAAAATCACTGGAACGTGTCGCATCGGTCCTTTCCATCCTCGATATTCCCCTTTTGGAAAGTCCGCCCGTCTCGCTCAGCGAGCTGAAGTCCGACCTGCCTACTCTCGAATCGCCCACGGTGGATAGGGAGCTGGCCAGGGTTGAACTTCGCCAAAGCCCTCTTTATCAAAAACTGCTGGTCAGCTCGGATTTGAAGACCACGGCCCTGCTGATTGATTTCTCAGAAGATAATGTCTATCACGATTTGCTCCAGCGCCGCAACGAGCTTCGCCTGAAAAAAACATCCGGCTCAATAACTTCTGCAGAAAGGGCCGAACTCAAGGCCGTAGATGAGCAATTCCGGCAGCACAGAGACGGGATTAGGCGGCAGCGCCATCAGGATATCATCGCCATACGAACTATTATGGATAACTATCGCAGAGATGCTGACCTGTTTCTCGGCGGTGTTGGTATGATTGCAGAAGATATGCTCTCCTTCATCAGAAATGACCTGAAGCTGTTCGGCCTCGGCGTTTTATTCCTCCTGATTATTATGCTGTTCGTCATCTTCAGGAAAATTCGCTGGATATGTCTGCCGATGCTCTGCTGTGTGGTCTCTGTCGTCTATATGATTGGCCTGCTGGGATGGTTCGGCTGGGAGGTAACAGTCATATCCTCCAACTTCATCTCCTTGCAGCTCATCATCACATTAGCCATTGTAATTCACCTGATAGTGCGGTATCGGGAGCTGCTGGCACAGAACCCCAACGCCCCAAATCGACAGCTCATTCTCGATACGACCCTTTTGAAGCTAAAGCCCTGTGTTTATGCGGTATTAACCACGATTGCCGGTTTTGCGTCTTTGTTGTTTTGTAACATACTGCCGGTCATTACATTCGGCTGGATGATGATTGCCGGCCTGATAGTGTCGCTCATTATAACCTTTCTGCTTTTTCCTTCTGTCCTGCTGCTGTTACCCAGAGAGGCGCCGCCGGAAATAAAAAAGCGGCGATTCTCGCTTACAGCAATCCTGGCGAGATTTACAGAAGCCCACGGCACACTCATCATCGGCATCGGTGCTCTCGTCCTTGTTTACAGCATCATCGGCATATCAAAATTAGAAGTGGAAAACTGCTTTATCGACTACTTCCATAAAAATACGGAGATTTATAAGGGAATGAAGGTAATCGACCGGCAACTGGGAGGCACCGTTCCACTTGATGTAATCATAGATTTCGATGAGCCGGGCCCGCCGCCTGCATCTGTTGCAGCCGCTGACGCAGAAAGCAACAGCGAATTCGACCAATTCGATGAGCTTGACCAGGCTGCTACCCAGGATAAATACTGGTTTACCGCAGAAAAAATGTCGCGCATCAAGGCGGTGCACCGCTATCTCACCGGCCTGCCCGAAACCGGAAAGGTCTTATCGCTGGCTACTATGGCTGGCGTCGCGGAAAAGCTGAACGGCGAAAAACCTCTCGACAGTTTCGATCTCGCACTGCTTTACAGTGAAACGCCGGACAAATTCAAGAACCTGCTGGTCAAACCTTATGTCTCAGTAGAACACAGTCAGGCCCGCTTCTGGGTAAGGGTCAGGGATTCCGAGAAAACGCTTAGACGCGATGTGCTGCTGAAAAAAATCGAGGCGGACTTGACCGCAATACCCGGCCTTGACGCCGAACACGTGCATCTTTCCGGCCTGCTCGTCCTGTATAACAATATGCTGCAAAGCCTGTTCGGTTCTCAGATATTGACACTGGGTATTACTGTGCTGCTTCTCTCCGCGATGTTTTTTATGCTGTTCAGGTCGCTGAAGATTGCCTTGATTGCAATGCTTCCGAACGTCTTATCCGTTGCGGTTGTCCTCGGTTTTATGGGCTGGATGGACATCCCTCTGGATATGATGACCATAACTATAGCCGCCATTGGAATAGGGATTGCCGTCGATGATACAATTCATTATATCCACAGGTTCAAAGACGAATTTCAGAAAGACCGCAATTACTTAAAGACTATGCATCGATGCCATCGAAGCATTGGCCATGCGATGTACTATACATCGATAACCATTATCATTGGTTTTGCAATCCTGGCTATGTCCAATTTCATACCCAGTGTTTATTTTGGCCTGCTTACCGGACTGGCAATGTCTATTGCGCTTCTTGCCGCCCTTACTCTGCTGCCTCGATTAATGATTTTATGCAGGGTATTCGGAAAAGATGATTGAGAAGTTAAAGCCGATAGAATAAAATGACGTTAACAATACCGGAATAAACGTTGAGAGAGACTATATGAAACAGCCGGCCTGGATTATTGTCTTCCTGGCATTAATGACTGCTGGTTGCGCAGCCCCCAAAAAAATCCACCTTTTTAGACTCTTCGACCCCAACAACGTCCCGTCTGCTTCGGACGCATCTGCGGATGGCAGTTTTGATTTGCTCGCAGATGAGTTTGAAGAACAAATGGTTGTGGTCCCCGACCCCCTCGAGCCCTTAAATCGGCTGATGTTCCAGGTCAATGACAGGTTCTATTTCTGGATTTTGAAACCCGTTGCCAAAACGTACAAAGGAATAACACCGGAGCCGGTTCGTATCAGCGTGAGCAATTTCTTCAACAATCTCGCCACGCCCATTCGTTTTGCGAACTGCCTGCTCCAGGGAAAAGGAGACTCTGCCGGCACTGAGCTGCGCCGATTCACAGTCAATACCACGGTAGGTATCCTCGGATTTGGTGACCCGGCACGGGATAAATACGGACTCCAGCAGACTGATGAGGACCTCGGCCAGACCCTGGGAGTATTAGGACTTAAAAATGGCTTTTACCTCATCTTGCCAATCTTTGGCCCGTCAACGCTTCGCGATACTGCCGGTTTCGTCGGCGACCAGTTCTTAAATCCGATACGCTATGTGGAACCTACGGAGGCCTCAATCGGCATATCCGCAGGCAAAATTACCAACGAGACCACATTTCACATCGGCGAGTATGAGGACCTGAAGTCCGATGCCCTCGACCCATACGTTGCTACTCGTGATATCTATATCCAATACCGAAACAAAAAAGTCCAGGAATAGTCCGCTTTCAAAGTCGCAACGTATTACCGCACCACCCGGAACGCACTAATCCTTGTTCTGAGAAATCTTTTTCACCGGCATCATAATCTCGGATTCCATTTGGGCATAGCTGACCATTGGACCATTCGAGAGAAATACCTCGATAGGCCCTTCGATAACTGTGTAACCTTCTTTATATATCCAATTACCAAGATTTTCATAAATATGATTTGGGTCTTCAACGCCTTTTGGTTTGACGGCAACCGCTGCATCCATAGCCGGTATCGCCTTGACGTCGGTCATCGCACCCAAAGTGCCGGTGAGCTTCAGCGCCTCTTCGCCGACCGGTATGCGAATCTCCGTCAGCAAATGCTCGCTCGACACATACTGCGGATTGTTCAAATATACGCAGCACATTGAACCGCGCGGATACACGCCCTTTTGCCCCGCCAGCGCGAACAAATTGCCTATCGCCTCGCCCATCCTGTCGTAACTGCCGCGGTATATCGTGTAAAGAACCGTCTGTGACTGCATTTTTCGCATCGTGATTCTCGGCTCTTCTTTGGCCTGCTCGGCAAAAATCTCAACCGCGATTATGACCGTCAGGACCACTGCCGACAATAGAAACCATTTTTTTGCCCTTCTCATTTCTTTTTCCTTTCATTAAGTTTTTTTATTGTTCGAATACGTTTCATTTCTCAGCGTCGCTGATAATTCTCTTAAGCGTTGCGATATGTTCGTTAAAAGCGTCTCTGCCTCTGCCCGTAACATTGATAAATGTTCGCGGCTTGCGGGCGATAAAGGTCTTTTCGATTTTTACATAATCCGCCTCTTCGAGCTTTACCAGATGTGCTCCGAGATTGCCGTCGGTCAGGTTCAAAATTTTTCGCAGATACACAAAGTCAACCTGCTCGCCGGCATCGAGGGCCGCCAGTGATGACATTATTTGCAGCCGAATCGGCTGATGAATTATGTTATCGAGTTCAGCCATTGCTATTTATGGTGAGCCGAGTCGCACCATCTCCAGCGTAATCGAATATACAGTCCCGTTATTAAAAACGCCCCGCCAACCATCGCCGCCATCCAAAAACAGTAATAATTCCACGGTATCAAATAAAAACCTGTCAATGTTATGCCTGTTACTATTATCCCAAGCCAGAACATATGGTGACTCTTAAACCACAATCCAGTGACAATGTAAGCAAACATAATCGCTGTAACCATAAATGCATTTATCTGTATTCCGTGACGGGGCTTTACAATGCCGAGCCAGATAAACATATAGACATAAAGCAGTAACCAAAATAAAAATATCCGCCATCCGATTCTTTCCGCGGCCGGGACCTTGATTGGATTTGCCAGCCGCAGTTGCCGCCATCCGACCCAAAATGTCACGATACATCCCGCTCCGCTAAGCATGAACCATATATGCCACACCCACTCAAGAAAATAATATGTCCCCAGATACCCTGCTGTGCATATTACGCCCCACATCATCAAAAGTCCGCCGGTATGGCTGGCAGCAATTGACTTGCGTGTCCGCTCCGCTACGGCCTCGGCTTCGTCCAAAGACCTCCGGGCATCTTCCCTCGATACGTTCATTATCAAACCTCCTGAAAAATTCTTCTATTACACTATATCACAGAGTTCTCTGTATCACAGAGTATTTTATCGAAACATCTCTTCCGATTCAACAGCAAAAAACAGAATTTTGAAAAAATTTCTGAGTCATTTCAACTTGGATTACGTAACACCTTTATATTAAAGGACTTATTTTAAGCAATTTTTTGAAGATTTTCTCGGTCCAAAAGAAAAATTCCTGGTATTTGTTATTATCATCACGTGCCCACATTCGCCGCTCGAGAGATAAATATCGTTTAAAAATCCCCCTGTTCCCGATAAACTATCTTATAGCTCGTAACAAAACTATCTGTTACCCTCTGTCATTCCCGCGAAAGCGGGAATCCAGTAAAGTTGGAACTCCGTATCTATTGAGCGATAGCAGTCAGGTAAAGAAAATGGCAGAATTTAAGATTGAGCCGGCACAGAGAATTACACGTTTGCCGCCCTATTTGTTTGGTCGGCTGAACGCCCTGAAACTCGAAAAGCGTCAGCAGGGCGCGGACATTATCGATTTGGGGATGGGCAATCCCTCTGATGGCGCCCCGCAAATCGTGATTGACAAGCTCTGTGAAGCTGCGAGGGACCCGCGCAACCACCGCTACAGCGCATCAAAGGGAATTAAGGGTCTGCGAAAAGAAATTGTAAAAAAATACGAGCAGAAATGGAACGTCCAGCTAAATTGTGAAACAGAGGTCCTGGCCTGCATCGGCTCGAAGGAGGGCTTCAGCCATTTATGCCTTGCGATGCTGGGCCCGGGCGATACTGCTATCGTGCCCGACCCCGCCTTTCCCATTCATAACTACGCCGTTGCCCTGGCCGGCGCAAATGTAATTTCTGTTCCTCTCGGCTGCGATGAAAAATTCACCGATAACATTGCTATGGTCTGCGAGAATCTCTACCCCAGGCCGAAGCTTTTGATTCTCAACTACCCGCACAATCCGACCACGATGACCGTTGATGAGGGATTTTTTGAGCCGATTGTCGCCCTGGCAAAGCGGTTCGGCATAGCGGTCATTCACGATTTTGCATACGGCGAGACTTGCTTTGACGGCTACAAGGCCCCGAGCTTTCTATCGGTAAAAGGTGCAAAGGATGTCGGTGTCGAGTTCACCACATTGAGCAAGCCCTACAATATGGCCGGTTTTCGCATCGGCTTTGCAGCAGGCAACAGGGATATGCTCAATTATCTTGCGACCATCAAGGGCTATTATGATTATGGCATATTTCAGGCGTTGCAGATAGCTGGCATCATTGCTATGCGAAACTGCGAGGCCGATATTGCCATCCAAAATGAAAAGTATCGCTCGCGCAGGGATGTCGTCTGCGATGGCCTGACACGCATTGGCTGGGAAGTCGAAAAGCCGCGTGCCTCGATGTTCGTATGGGCGAAGGTGCCCGATGAGCATTTGAAAGGCAAGGGCACTATTGATTATGCGATGGATTTAATGGAGCACGCTGAGGTTGCGATTGCTCCGGGCAGGGCCTTTGGCGAAAACGGCGAAGGTTATATGCGGATTGCGCTCGTAGAAAATGAGCAGCGTCTCCGCCAGGCCATTCGCAACATCGACCGCTTCGCCCAGCAAAGACCCATCAGAAAAGGCAAATCGAAACCCGAAAATGCAACCTAACTCCGTCGTCTGTCATCTGTCTCCTATACATGCTAACAGTCTTTTCGACTAATCAAAAAGATTACTTCCTTCCCAACCTTACCATCCTCCAATTAAGTAGCGAGTATAAAATAAACCGGCCGCATAATCCTATAATACCCTCGAAAATGGCCGGGTGTCTGACGGCGAAGGTCTATCAGAAACTCATTTCGATAAGGGCGAAGGATGTTATTGCAGTTTTGGAGTATTGGTTTATGGTCCGTGCAATACCGAAGTTTATTCGCAGCGACAATGGGCCTGAGTTTATCACTGATGCTATCAAGAAATGGGGCGAGCAAAAGGATGTTGGACCGCTTTATATTGAGCCCGGCAATCCGTGGGAGAACGGCTACATTGAATCGTTCAACGGCAAGCTACGTGATGAGATTTTGAATCGTGAGGTATTTTATTCGGTGAAGGAGGCAAAGGTTATTGTGGAGGATTGGCGATTGGAATATAATAATCATCGCCCGCACAGCGGGTTGGGTTATATGACCTCTGCGGCGTTCGCGGCGGGTTGTATTCCTTCGGCTTCGCCTACGGCTCAGCCTCAGGAATACAGGACAATAAAAGTGGATAATTCTATAATTAAGGCTGGTACATAAAATGGGGCCAGACCAATCCTAATGCCGTTTTTAATTGTTTAGTGCAACTTTTTTAGTCGTGTCATTCCGGCCTTGAGCCGGAATCCAGACGTAAAAGTGCGTAGATTTATGCTCCTTCGACACTGCTCAGGACAGGTTTCGCAGGAATGACAAAAGTGACAGCTTCTTTTTAGAAGCGGCATTAGTATAATACAAGAGGAAAATTTTTATTTATTCAGGAGATATTTGGAATGGAAGAAAAAACACCCGGTCCCGTTCAGACAGTGGAAGTTCAGCCCACAGCCCAGGTTATGCAGCCGCATCGTGGCGCTTTAATTTTGGTGCTTGGTATTCTCGGCATTGTCTGCTGCATTATCTGCGGTATTATTGCCTGGGTATTGGGAAGCAACGATTTGAAGGAGATGGACGCCGGCACGAGGGACCCGTCCGGCAGAGGATTGACACAGGCCGGCAAGATTTGTGGAATCATCAGCGTCATATTACAAATCATAGGGCTCATTGTCTGGCTGCTGATGATGGCACTTGGTGTTGTCGGCTCATTCGTATCGCATTAAAAAGCTCCGGTAAGATGAGAATACATATTGTTCAAGTTTCAAGAAGCCTGCGATGGCCGTTCTGGACCACGCTCATAGCCTTGCTCTGGCTGGCACTGGTCGGCGCCGCAGTATTATTAAGCTCGCATCTTGGCAGGCACGCTGAGCTTTGCCTGTTCAAGCGCTTGACCGGCTTTGCCTGCCCTACGTGCGGATCCACACGAGGTGCTATGTGTGCGCTGCACGGCCATATTATCCAGGCCTGGCTGTATAATCCCCTGTTGTTCTCGATAGCAGTAATTCTTTTTGTTGCTGTTGTAGCCCGGCTGGTTTTAGGCAGGAGTGTCAAAATTCACCTGACGCGTAGCGAGCGTATAATCGCCTGGATTCTGGGTATTATCATTTTTTCAATCAACTGGGCGTATGTTATCTGCTTTGTAAGGTAGGATTTGTTTTTTTTAGTGTTGAACAAAGCTTTCGATAGAGTTGTATAAACTTGCGTGTGAAATCTTCCATCTGGATAATTATTGGAAAAAAACCGATTTGAGGAGGACTCCGCTATGTTTAAACGTATTTTGGTAATAAGCTTCATTTATGTCTGTACCGCCCTCGGCTGGTTTATCCTCGCAGGCGCAACAATCGTACGGACTGAAAGCCAGGATGTCAGATTGAGGCAGGCAGTAGGTCAATTATGGGGGACAAAACAAATTCAACAAGCTCCATCGGTCTGCTGCAAGCCCTCAGCAGTAGAGAGCATAGATAAAAGCCATACTATTCCTTTGGATAGCAGTGACATCAAGGTTGACCTGAAGCTTGAGCACCGTAAAAAAGGACTGCTGTGGTATTCAACCTACAATGTAGTATTCTCAGGGAGGTACGAGATTGTCAACAGCTCCGAAAAGGACAGGAATATAACTTTTGATTTCAAGTTTCCCGTGCAAAGGGCCGTCTATGACGACTTTCGCTTTTTGGTGGGAGGCCGGGAAATTCAGGATGTGCAAATATCTTCGGGTAATATCACCAGGGATATCCGATTATCCGCCGGCCAGAGCAAAATTATAGAAATATCATACGAATCCCAGGGTATGGACGAATGGTCATACGGCTTTGGCGGCGATGTTAACCCGGTGAAGAATTTCTCGCTGGTTTTGAATACGGACTTCGCGGACATTGACTTTCCGCCCGAAAGTATCTCGCCAACCGATAAAGAGCGCACCGGTAATGGATGGAAGCTGACCTGGCGGTACTCCAATCTGCTCACGGGTGCGAAAATTGGAATGATTACGCCGCGCAAACTCAACCCTGGGCCCTGGGTCAGCAGGGTTACGGCGACGGCGCCTGTGTCTTTATTTTTGTTTTTCTTTTTGCTGTTTGTTTTCACTACGATAAGAAAACTCAGGATTCATCCGATGAACTACTTCTTTATAGGGGCTGCGTTTTTCAGCTTTCACCTGCTTTTGGCATACCTGGTTGACCATATATCGATACATATGGCTTTCTGGATTTGCTCCGCGGTTTCGATATTCCTCGTGGTTTCGTATATGCGGCTTGTCGTCGGCGCTCGTTTTGCGTTTGTTGAAATTGCGCTGTCGCAGCTTGTCTATCTTGTGTTCTTCTCTTACACTTTCTTTTTCAAGGGCTATACCGGCCTTTCGATTACTATTTTGTGCATAAGCACGCTGTTTATAATAATGCAGGTTACCGGTAAAGTGGATTGGAATAAAGTATTTGCAAAAGAAGATGAAACTGCCGGTCGGCTTTAAGCCGGAAGCCCTGCGTAGAGGTTGGCTGGAAATCCGAATCTATGGCTAACAAAGGGGAAAATACCCGACTTGCAAAACTTAAAAGGACTTTTACATCTGTGCTGCCGGTCTC
>Ga0315538_1001258_pt1 | contig 15320 bp, 26 predicted proteins | sample SalMarSW160230MG_2_FD_203834 | JGI IMG/M metagenome (GOLD analysis project Ga0315538, IMG submission 203834) | Salt marsh sediment microbial communities from the Plum Island Ecosystem LTER, Massachusetts, United States - Salt Marsh Sediment SW1601-230 ...
TCCTTGGATAGAATGATAACTTGTTTCGGTCTTCCTGTTCTCATGAGTGTCCTCCTTTAAGATTATGCTCATGATAACATAAGAAGGCAATATAATCAAGTTATTTATGAGACAAGACACTAGCAAGTTGTTCTAAATGTCAAGAGCAAATTTGAATCTTTTTTTAGGTGCATTTCCTTTAATATACCATGGCCCATTTTAAGGCTCTTTTAAAGCCCTGATTCCATTTGGCATATAATCGTTACCTAAATTTTAGATGGATTTTATGTCCCCTTATGTCCCCTTATGTCCCCTTTATAACTTGAATTTAAAGCATAATGTACTCCCCTTCCAGTTCTACCACTCTTAATCAGGATTTCTAACCTTGCCAATTCCTGCAAGTCTCTTGTTGCTGTTTTTTTGGTTGTTTTATTTATTTCCTGATATTCTTTATTTGTTATCTTTTCATTACGCCTTAAATAGCCTATTGCTCTTTTTTGCCTTTCATTTAGCTCCATTTTTGTCTTCTCAAACTTCTTTCTTACAGAGTATAAAATTATGAGAATACTATATTTATCTGAAATTATCTTCGGCAGTTTTGGTTTTAACGGATGGCTTTTATGCTCATCAATAATCTTATTCCAACCTTCTCCCAACTCCTCTATGTATTTTACCTTTGCAAGCGTATTAGCAATGATAGGATTTCTGGAATATTGCCTGATTAAAATATTCTCTGGTGTTATTCCCTTGGGTAAGCCACCGGGGTTATAAAATTCAATTCTATCCGAAAATGTCTTCACTATAACTTTGCTTCCTTGATCTTCGTAGTCCCGATGGCAGACAGCATTGGTTATCAACTCTCTTATAGAGAACCAGCAATACTCAGGAATATCTTCTCTTTCGACTTTATGAGGTAATAACCTCGACATTATTGCTATATGTTCCTTGATATATTTATCGCATTCGTCAATTTGATGAAATAAATCTTTTCTCCTTCCAATGCCAGCTTTCTTATCTCTTCGCTGCTTGCCTTTACAGTAGACTTTCCAACTCTTTTATAAACTCTATCAAAAGCAAATACAGGCTTTGATTTATTCTCTTCAACTTTTATTAAAATAACATTTTGCTTTTTTATATTTTCAACCGATATGCTTGGGAATATCTTAGGATCTGTATTTTCCTTAATCTTATTTACTAAAGCCTCTATTGTCTTTTTTCCAATTTGAACACCAATGATTTTCCCTTTATCGGAAGCTCCGATGAGGATATTTCCACCTTTTGTATTGGTAAAAGCGGAAATAGTCTTAATTATTTCCTTCCATTCTCCAGTGGACTCTTTGAATTCGATGGTTTCTGATTCACCTTGTGAAATTATCTCTTTCAAATTCATTGCTATTCTTCTCTAATTAATGTCTCTACCTCTTTGCCATCCATGAGACCTAGATCCTACACCTAAATTATAATGTGGTTCAGGGATATTTAATTCTTTGAAGAATATCTTTGAAATATTATCATTGTAATGCTGGGCAGTGTGTATAATGACTTCTTTTATTTGTCTATTACTGTTTTTATTATGTTCCTCTATTGCCGATGAAACAGGAGCCAGCTTTATGAAATTTGGGCGTGCCCCAACAATACTTACTACCTTAATTGTGTTATGGGGATTCATTTTTATCTCAGAATAGCCTTAATTTTAAGAATATTCAGGATCTTCTGAAAAAAGATTTTTAGCTTTCACCTTCACTTTTCCCCAATCAGCTTTGACCATTATTTTTACCAATTCTTCGAACTTCACTTTCGGTTACCAGTCAAGTTCTCTTTTTGCTTTTGAATAATCACCCATACTCTGTGCCGCAAGATTATATATTTCATCAGGTTGAACCTTTTCAAGGATACGGTTAAGATTACTAGAGTCGGTCATATCGCCATAATGAAGGAACATTTTAATATTTTTGTTATGGGGATCTCTATACAGATGATCTATTCTTTTAGTATTGAAAGTAGAAGCCCTACGAATAATACCGTGTACTTCATAGCCTTTTTCAAGCAGAAGTTCAGCAAGGTAGGAACCATCCTGGCCGGTGATACCTGTGATGAGGGCTTTTTTTGGCATCAAACAACAAGTTCAAAGCGGGCAGTAAATTTCTCCTTTGCTGTCAGGCTTTCCTTAATATCATCCATTAAGTCAAGTTCTCTGGCATTTTCAATATAAAGTTCCACAGCCTCTTTTAAATTTTTTACAGCCTCTTCAAATATATCTCCACAGCTTGCCACTCCTAATTCCGGACACTTGGAAACATAACCCTTTTCCTCTTTCCAAACTATTGCTGTATATTCAAGTGTTTTCATCATTCCTCCACTCTTACTCTTTCGTCCTGTAATTTTACCAGACATAACTTCTTCTAACAACTACATAAACTTTTAAGTTAATCTATTATATTTAGTATATTTAGGGTCGGATTCCGTCTCCTTCTACTCCAGCAGCAGCCACTTTCATACACGCGAGCAACCGAAGGGAGCGTGGCAATCTCATAATTCATTATATAAATCTTTCCAGGTAGTAAGTTATTTTCCCAATGCTTTTGAGAATTCCTCGAAAGTTATCCCTGCCCTTGCAATTAGACTTCGTAATGTGCCACGTGCCACTTCAGGATGGTTTGGTACTGATAGAGTTGCTATATGTCCTTCCTTAGTTAGGATTATGTGGCTACCTCGTTGGCGAGCAACTTCCCAGCCAAGTTTCTCAAAAGCTTTCACAATTTCTCGAGGTTTTAATACCGGCACCGTGGGCATTAAACACGCACCTCAACTTGGCGAATAGTCACTGTTAGAGGCATCCCTTTTTCAGCTCGCACCTTCAAACACTCTTTGATAGCCTCTCGAATATTCTTCTCGGCCTCTTTTTCGGTCCTGCCTTGACTCACGCAGCCAGGAATGGATGGACATTCAGTTATGAACATCCCATCCTCATCTTGAGATATAGTGATAAAGAACTTCATTTTCCTTCTCCTCTTTTATTTAATTATGGGAGACTTATACTTAATTTGCAATCATTCTATTTGTTCCTGTCCCCCATTCTCTAATGAATTTAATTAAAAAGAAGCATTTTGGCAAAGGCAGAGATGGTATACCTATCAATTCAAGAGTTTCCCTGTGCCTGTCAACATATTCATCTACAAGCTCTTCAAAGATTTTGCTTAAAGGTCTATCTTCATAATATTTCTGCTTCTTTAAGAATACCAATGCATTCCCTGAATTTCAGAGAGTTTCTTTCTATTAAACTGGTTCGAAGTTCAGGCTCTCTGTCTAGAATTAATGTGCCTTCTCTAAATACTCTATATGAGGGATGAGCTTTGATCTATCTGCTTGATGCAAGTCTTCTCTCCTTATAATATCTCTCATACCAATCCCTCACATATTCAGCTTCATCACTTACAATACAAAAGAAATCCATAAGGATTCCTCTATTTTTGATTATTATAGGTTTTCCTTTCCTCATAATCTCATCTGCAAGGACAGCTCTTGCTCTATTTAGCACTATAAGATCAACTTCTTTCTTAAAAAGCCTTTCCAGATCAAGGCCAATCCTGCTCTCTCCTTTATATGTTTTTTTAAAAGCTTCCCATTCTATATCTTTTTCGGGCCAGAAGTATACGGCAATGTCTATATCGCCTTCCCTGCGAATTTTACCTCTTGCTGCTGAGCCAAAAAGAAAGGCAAAGGCTATATCCTTTCTTCCCTCAAAATAATCCTTAAGAATTTCTAGCATCTTTATTTTGCTTTTCAGCATAACTTCTTTCTTATAATGGGATTTAGGCAAGCTGAAATGTTTTAAATGTCAAGAGCAAATTTGAATCTTTTTTTAGATGCGTATTTGCACGGATAAAAGATTAAAACATTAGACAGTAGAGTAGAAGCAGGTAGTACCTGGTTAGATTTCGCTATAGTCTGTATCCAGGTTTCCCCTTCCGTGTCTTAATAAGCGCATATCATACAACCTAGTACCTGTAATCCTCATCAAACCGTGCATGCGGTTTTCCCGCACACGGCTTTCCGACAAGCTTAATCCAAAACTTTCACAGGTGCCGGGGAACGAAGCATTTTCGTCGGGTCTATCAGCCCACATCGGCTGACCAGTTCCTCGAAGACTTTACGGCGATAAAGCCTGCTCGCTCTCTGGCAAGTTTCCTCTGAAAGTCTCGTATCCTTTCCTTGTCACTCATCTGTGACTTGCGTTTCGTATGTAGACTATCAGTCATTACAAAAATACTCCTTTCTTTAGAAAACTTGCTTGAAGCAATGCCCCTTCGCTAACCGCCGGTTCTGTTGTCCGACAGCTCATCACTACTATGGGCATCTCCGACTTCTTAACCCTATGACGATAACTTCGCTCTCGCTTATATTTCGTCATTTTAGGTCGCCATCCCTTTGGGTTAAGACCTCTCACGTTCATATACACACCCTTTGTTCACACGCCGCCAGTTCTAACTCCGACAGCCCTGTGCAGTGCTTGTTGCCATTTCTTCCTGCACAGTGACAGGCTTCATCCAATCCGAAAGACTGGCCAGCTGCAAGGTTTAACGAAGCTAATCTGTTCATTTTCATTACGGCTTACTCACCGAGCGCAGAAAGCTTCAGCATCGCTGTCACCAGCGACTGCTGTCTTTGCCTCTTCCGACTGAATGGCAAATTGGCCGGACCGGATTTTCACCGGCTGGCATCTATACGCTTCGTGACGCACCGGATTTACACGGATACATAATATCTTTGTCGGAATTCTTCCGACAAGAAAAACGTTAACGTATTTGACACGGATTATACATATTTGTTTTTGGGCAGAGCCCAAAAAAATAAAACCTAATTTCAATTTATACTAATCTGTAAGCTCAATCTTCTCTTTTATTGTCTGAAGTACTAATTTTGCCTTACCAATAGCACTTTTTGATTCTTCTTTTGAATATTGAATAGGCATATCAAGAGGATATTTTGTTTCAATATAATATTGATTAAGAACTTCAAGATTTTCTCTTAATATGTTTAAACTTTCATCTCTAGTTAAACTCAAATTCAATAGTACTATTAAATCATGAATCTTATGAAATTTTATTTCTTTAAATAGCAGATATGATTTTAATGATTTTTCAGCTACTTGATGGCAATGATAACATATTGTATCAGTTGGCGGATGTTCATAGTATCCAAAAATGCCTTCCGCTGCTTTTAAGTCATTTTGGGCTTTAAATAGCCAATTTTGAAAACTATTGGAATTTTTATCCATAAACTACAGATCCCTTACTCAATATTTCTTTAATAAAAGGATCCCCTCTTTTTATACTGTTTTCTATCTCTAACGGAGTATATACAATGATATCCAGGGGAAATTTGCGGTCAGAGAAAAGTTCTTGTACTTTTCGGGCTCTCTCATCTCTCCTTAATTCTGAATCCATGATTAGAAACAGGTCGATGTCGCTATCTTCACCAGGATTCCCCCAAACAAGGGAACCAAATAGGATAATCTTTTTTGGATTAAACTGAGTTTTTATTTTATTAACAATATGAAGAATTATTTCTTGGTTGTTCATTGTTTTAATAGCTTCTTCTACTGCCAAATTATTATATCATAAATTAGAAAAAATGGGCACACGTAACTAAAAACCACCTGCGGACCTGCGATTTAGTTTAATTTGAATGTTTAATGTGAAAAGCAAAAGCTATAAAGCATTTTACACGGATAAAAGCAAGAAAACATTAGATGCGGATCTGCGCGGATAAAAGCAATAAATAAGGAATTTATTTATCAGCTGATTTTTTTCAGTTACTCGCTTTTTCATCCTTGTTTTAGGATCAGGTATCTGCCTTGCCCACCTTTCTGCTTTTTTGCAATTAAGGTTTCAAAATGCTCAGAAAACATCCTTTTTTGCAATCAAAGTTTCAAAATATGGCTACCTCCATATTTTTGTGCTTTTGTATTTCGCCCCTTCTTCACTCAGTAATTGCAATATTTCCTCCTCCATATCTGAAGGCACCAAAAGGACACCGTCTCCCCATTTATACTCTTTCCTCTCAATTAAGCCCTTTTTCTGGCTATAATATGATTTATCATTAACCTTTTGAGAAAATCTGTAGCCAAATAGACCTCTATAAATAGCTGACTTATTTTTTGAAGTAAGACCTTTTGTAGAATAGGTTATTAAAGACTTAGGTTGTAAATTTTTTCCCGGCTTTCTAATTAGCTCAATGTCCGGTCTTCCCCAAATAATTGTTCCCTCTTTTGATATATTCCAAAGGAAATCTGTATCAATATCATTCCTAAATGTATCTAATCGTTCGAAATCTTCAGCTGTTTTCACTTCGCCCAGATCCCTTTGTAAAGCTCCACCAGTCTACAGCTTCATAATGGGTTTAATTAAGGGGCTAAGTTTCTGATTTAATGTAATCATTTTCTTTTAAATAAGAGCTGATCTTGAGGAGTACACATTCCGCCTCCTTTTTTAATTCTATGAAATCTTCATGCGTGAATATGTACGATGGATTATAATCAGCTTCTTCTCTGTACTTCATGAGCTTTGAGAATATGTGAGAGTCCTTTGCTTCAAAGACTCCCCGCTTAACGAAATGCAAACCAAAGAGCCGAAGTGCACCCTCGTGGCTTTTAGGTTCAAATCCTTTTGTCAGGAGCAGTGCTCTAATTGTGTAGAGGAAAGCGTAATATAGTTTTGCTACCGCGTCCTTAACAAAGTTGTTCTCGAAGAGAAGATCAGAAGCTTTCATGGCTTCATGAGCCCGGCTTATCTCCTCACGAATATTTTCTTTTTTGTTTTCCTCTCTCATAAAGTGATACCATCTCGTTCAATATCAAGAACAATCCTTCGTTCTCTTTTCTTAAGATGATAAAATTCTTCTTGTGAAATAATAAAAGTAGATATTAGCAAAAGGTATTTAAGCTCAATTTCAGCGACTTTGTCGAGAATCTGGTTTTTTATTTCTCTGGTCAACCCACGAACAATAATGGCCACATCTGTGTCGGATTCATCATCGTAGTCTCCTCGGGCTCTTGACCCGAAGAGTATCATTTTAAACATTCGATTACCCAGGAGATTTTCCATGCTTTCTTTTAGTTCATGTAGCGGCGCTTTCGCTGCTTTCCTGTCGTGTTCAGACATTGTGGCCGGTCCCTTGCTCATGCTTTATGTTCTTTATGAATTTCTTATTTCGGTGAAATAATAGCATAAACTGATAGCTCTGGTCTATTGCATTTATTGCGTTACTCAATTTTGGGGTCAATTTAATTTTGTTTCCTCCCTGAAAGGATTATATCATATGAAATCATGGGACGCGTTACCGATTTCAGAAAATCGGTACATGTCCCTGATTTCAAGTCCATCATCCTCTTCATGGCTTCCTATATCAATTAATAAAACTTCATCTGAAAGATTGATCCCAAGTGATTTTAGGGCATTAAAGGCGTCCTGATATTTCAGTCTTAATCTTTCCATTCCCTATTTTCCATCATTGTCTCACCCATAAAGAAACCCCTCGATATTCATCAATGCGCGATGTGCTCTCCTTGAATACTTCATGAGCAATCTTAAAAATATTCTCTAATCTCTCCTTATTTTCATTTGAATGATATCATGAACTATTTGCAAAATCAAAAACCATTCCATGCTTCAATTCATTTCAATAATATATTTCGATTATCCGATCTTTCCTGACAAGATCTTTCTTTTTCATTTAGACACCCGCCTTTATTCTTTGGAGAAGCATTCGGTTATACTCATCAAGATAAGGTTTTAATTCAAAAAATCGATTCATTACCATGGTCTCAAAATCAATATCACTCCTGGAATGAATAACGTTATGGGCATAAGAACCATAAAGGTAAGCAAAAAGAATTTCCGTCTCTTTCTCCATGATTTCTTTAAGAGCTGTTATCAGGTTTTCTTTCTTCATCTTTGAATCTTTAATTTACTTGAAAATAACATTATGAACTATCAGCTATGAGCTATTAGCTTCTCCACTTCAAAACTTACCTCTGTTGCCTGGACTAACTGCTAGTTAATAATAGATGGCATATAAGCGCCAGGATAGTTTTAAATTAATCATTACCTAATCATTACCTAATCATTACCTAATCATCGGAATATACTTTGTAGATCTTCCTTTTAATATTCTTGTTATGAGAATCTTTATACAGATGGTCTATTCTTTTCGTATTGAAAGTAGAAGCCCTACGAATAATACCATGTACTTCATAATTTTTATGGAGCATAAGTTCAGCAAGATAGGAGCCATCCTGGCCGGTAATACCTGTGATGAGGGCTTTTTTTGACACCAAACAACAAGTTCAAAGCGGGCAGTAAATTTCTCCTTTGCTGTCAGGCTTTCCTTAATATCATCCATTAAGTCAAGTTCTCTGGTATTTTCCATGCTTCAATCTCGTTTTTTATATTTTCTGAGAAAAATTTCCATTTCTTTGAGGAATTTTTCAACGTCACCTAAATCATTTTGTAAAATATCATAGAACTCCCTGTCTTTGATTTCTTTGTAGAAATAAACCATCCTGTTTCTATAGCCAGCTATTTTTATAAGCATTTCAGAATATTCTTTCGTGACTATTCCTTTATCGCCTAATTCTTTAGCTGCTTCCTTATATTCAAGGCTTTTAAAGCCAAAGCTTTTTGATAATATGTGTCTTCCAACATCAAATACGGCTTCAATACATCTTCTTAGGAAACTTTCAGCAGCAGCTGGATTTCTTTCATCACTGAGAAACTCATCTTTTGATAGTCTTCGGAGTTTTCTTAATTTTTCAAGGAATTCGCCAATCAGATTGAGATTCTCTTGAATTTTATTTAAGTTCAATTTCGAAATAATCATTCTTCAATGCCTCTAAGAAATCTTCTTCAAACATTTTTCTTTTAAAGTAAAGGTCGGATGCAAATTTCATAACATGCTCTTCATATTCATCTGCAAATTTTTCACTTGAGGTGTATATGCGGTGTCCTTTTATGATTTCAAATTTTAAAAGAAAGTTCACTTCATGCAAAAGAACAATATCAATGTTATATGGTTCAAAAATAGTTGATAAATCATAATAAAGCTTTCCGTAGAATTTATACATATCAACTGGCGGAGTTTTCAACAGGATACCAATATCCAAATCTGAGGTTTCCTCGATGGTTGCTTTTTTTTCGTTTAGATATTTCAGTCCGGCTTCTTTCTGGGAACCAAAGAGATAAGCCAATAGTATTTCGTTTTTTTTAAATACTCTGACTAATCTGCTTATTTTGTTTGCCATTACCAATCACCCTGCATTTTTTCTATCCGTTTTGTTTGAAGTTATTGTCAATAACCATTCCCCATGCTTTGGCTTTTGCAGCTCTCAGCTTTATCTTCCTGTATTACATTCTACTACGATTGTAAGCAGTATCAAGAAAGGAATAAAAACATTAAGGAGTAAAAAGTAAGGGGCAATAAGGAAAAATGTCTAACCTGTCATCAGTCTAATCCATTCTTTAAAAAACACATCTGTAATCTCATAGGTGTCATTGCTCTTTGCCAGAATGCCTTTTTTTATTAACAGAGAAACAGAAGTCTGCAATGTGGAATAAGGTTTGATGCCACTTGCAGATGCAAAATCCTGAGAAAATATTCTCTTGCCCCCGATATTTACAACAGCACTAAGGACATCTCTTTGATTGATGGTTAAATCGTCCCATAAAGTTATATAATAAGGTGATTGTTCATTAACGATTTTCTTCAGACAAGTCTTAACATCTGTTATATTAATTTTTTTCCTATCTCTGTGCCTATCCCATAGTTCATGACATAAATACTGAGCATTATAGGGATAATTTTCTACCTTATCAAGTATCTTATCCAATGTGCCTTTGTCTAGGGAGAAACCCGTGGTTTTGAATTTGTGTGCTAAAAATTCTTCAAACTCTGCCCTGGGAATCTTATCAAGATTCATCACTTTACCAATTTTATAAAAAGCGCGGTCTTTATTAAAAACCATATCTTCTATCATATGTGTTTTTGAGCCAGCGAATAGATAAGCCACATTTCTTTGATGCTGGATGCATGAACGCAGAGACTTCTCAAGAGATTCACCATCAAAATCTCGAATCTCCTGAAATTCATCAAAAACAATCACAAAATTTTTTTTCTTCTTTAAAGCGATTTTCTGGGGCAGTTCAAACAATTCGTCAAAAGACCTTAAAACGTCACCTCTCTCACTGATATAATCAATCCCAATAGACGGGCTGCCATCAGCGCCAATAGTGATTTTGGGCCTTAATCGGGGAAGTGTCTCTTTAATTAAACTTATCGCCCTCTCAACCTTTGTCTCCACTTTCAGTGCTATCTCTCTTGCATACAGCTCAAGAAGTTTATGCAAAGAGGTCGCCTTGTAAAGATCAATATAAATCGTATACAAACCCCCTTTTTTTAATTTCTCGAGAGTATTAACGATAAGTGAAGTTTTTCCATAACGGCGGGGAGATATCAGAAAAATTTTTTCTCCGTCTTTTAAATCTTGTAAAAGGCTTGTAATCTCATCCTTTCTGTCAGCAAAATCACTGCCTGTGACAACCTCGCCAAAAATAAACGGATTACGCATGAGAGAACCTCATAAATTATGTATATCTACATAACGTATATTTACATAATTCTTATGCCCTGTCAAATAAAATTAAAAGCAAAAGCACATTTGATGTGGATTTGCGCAGATAAAAGCACATTAGACGCGGATTTGCGCGGAGAAATCATAAGGCTCAGGATTCCAGCAATCAGGACATCCATTCAATAATATATTTTGAGAACTCCTTAAAATCATTCAGGCTCTGGAGGTTATCAAAGAGTTTTGCTGCATCAAACTCATTTGCTAAATAATCATGAATTATCCTGTTTCTGAAGGCAGGCATTCCTTTTATCTTCTCAGCAAGCTTTTATAGATTTGATATTCTCTATCTGTCTTTCAATATTATCAAGATATTCGATTATCCGATCTTTCCTGACAAGATCTTTCTTCTTCATTTAGACACCTGCCTTTATTCTTTGGAGAAGCATTCGGTTATACTCATCAAGATAAGGTTTTAATTCAAAAAATCGATTCATAATAATCGTCTCGAAATCAACTTTTTGCTGTCAATCTCTATCACATTTGCTACTTCAGGAAGATTTCGGAAAAATCTATACAACAAACACTCCCATCAAAAATCCTGAATCCTAAAATAGTGTCATTCACAGGAACCTCAACATCTATAGGAGCGAGCTCTGAATCCCCTGAAGATGAAACTGCTTGGACAGTTTTTATAGTTTCCCATCCTTTGCCTCTATCAACCTGAAGTTGTACTTCGCTTCTGCAATTGAACTTTCTTCCTGTATCAAATCTGGCTAGCACTGAGGAAACATATTGGGCTCTAAACCGATAGGTATGTGCTTCCTTGAAACAACAGCATCCCTTTTCCTCGTTGTCATTGTTTTTGCAGGACAGGTGATTAACTGCATGATATTCAGATGGGGGAGCCGATGTATAAGAAAACATAATATTCTTCCAGCAGCCACTTCCCCGATCATACGAAGTTTTTTCGTCATCTCCCAGATAGATCCATTCTCCAATCGCTCCATTCGTTCCGCTTGTTCCGTAATCAGAACCTACGTCTACAGATCCAGGTTTTACATTTGTAGCTGTCCCAACATGTTTGCCATCGATATAAATATCGAAGCTATTCTTGGAGGGACGAGCATCAAGTTTTAAATGGTACCATCGCGCAACTTCCATATCCATAATCTTAGTATTGGGCGGCCGAATGTAGTGTAGAGCTGTTCCCCAATCTATGTGCACATGAAGAAAGGAGTCGCTGTAAAGGATAAACCAGTGATTATTTTTTTCATTCAACTTAAAATCAAAGGAAACATTGTAATCGTTCGTAAAATCATAGGGGCGCTTTCGAGTTGCGTAGCCAGTGCCAGATTTCATTGCTTCTATACATATCTGATCATCGCTAATATCTACTCCATTCCCTCCTGAAGAAACGGGCTCCCAATCGAAAGAAGGGAGAATTACCGCTTCGCCCGGAGTTGTTAGATTGTACTTTATCTCAACATTTGTAATTTTACCTCCACCTACGAGAACATGGTATGTTCCAGGAGGAAGAACGAGTTTATTCAGGGGTGCCGGAGATTCATTCCAGTCTCTATTTTTGTACAGAGTATAGGAATGGGAAGCCTCAGCATATTGGGCTCTTCCGTATTCATATCCCCGGAAAAGGCAGATACGGTATCCGATATGACTCGGGGTTTCAGGTCCTGCACAGGGTAACCATGAAGAATCTATTTGCGCTGAGAAGTCGCTGGCTATGAAGCCCTGCGGAACAACTATCTCGCCCCTATGATGGTCACAATCAGAATCAAGATAGGCTGAGACTGTAACTTGCTTTGCAGAAGCAGCAACTGGGATAATAAATAATAGGCAACTTAAAAAAATAAAGATTTTTGTTTGAAATAATGGATGTTTTTTCATAAGGAACCTCCTTTTTAAAAATAATTTATTGAGTTCTTTATAAAATCCCCCCATAAAAATAAGACTCTAGATTTGAGCATCCAAACAACAGTATCCATTCAACAATATCCCAACGTTCTTTTCAAGTCATTTATAAATCTTCAATGATGATTTGATTCGCTTTCTATTTTTTTTAATAATAGTATTATATTATAAAATAAAATGGAGGTTATACTTGAAATATAAAACAAAGATTATCTGTTCAGGTTTAACTGGCTTTATATCGGCCATCTTTTTTTGGGGCATTTATTTTCATTTACGTTTAGTTCCATTTACTGATATTTATCTGGGCAGTGATAGAAGACAATATTGCTTGATAATTTGCATTTTTTCTTTATTGGGAATTTTTATTTTTCTTGCAGGAAAAGAGAAAATTAAACGCTTGGGCTTGAAAATTATCTTCTACATTTTCTCAACTTTTTTTGTTATAGGTCTTCCTATCATTTTTTTTATCAGTAATGGGAGTTCATTCAGGGGATGGGAATGGTCTTTAGAAACATTTTTAATAGGATCGATTCCGGTATTGTTTGTTATCTTTGGATTTTTGATTTTATATGGTTCACGCTTCTTCAGCATAATTCTATTAATTTCTTTTTCTCTTGTTTCATTGTATCATCTCTTCCTTTTTTTTAAACTCATTAGTCGTTTTGGTAAAGCTTTCAGTTCGGTTAGATTTATCGATATTTTGATTACTGTTACCCTAATTGTCATCCCGTTAATTTTTGCTCTTTTTAACCTGACAAATATCAGGTCAAAAACAACATAAGGCTATATCCTTTCTTCCCTAAAAATAATCCTTAAGAATTTCTAGCATCTTTATTTTGCTTTTCAGCATAACTTCTTTCTTATAATGGGATTTAGGCAAGCTGAAATGTTTTAAATGTCAAGAGCAAATTTGAATCTTTTTTTAGGTGCATTTCCTTTAATATGCCATGGCCCATTTTAAGGCTCTTTTAAAGCCCTGATTCCATTTGGCATATAATCGTTACCTAAATTTTAGATGGATTTTATGTCCCCTTATGTCTCCTTATGTCCCCTTTATAACTTGAATTTAAAGCATAATGTACTTCCCTTCCAGCAGATAATTAAGTCTTTAATTTTGTTTTATGCTACCCAGTAAGCGGGGATGAATGAAACATCATCTTTCTCAAAATCTCCAAGATGGGCAATATAACTTCGCTGAATATTATATCTTCTCATAAAACTTAATAGTCCCCGATGAGAATGGGCTCGTGTCTTTACTTCAAGAGGGATTATCTTTTCGCCTGATGTGGACACGAAATCCACCTCAGCTTTGTCTTTTGTGCGCCAGTAAAAGAGATTCTCCATCTCTCTTTTTCTTTTTGTCAGCCCATTAAATATCATGTTTTCAAGAAGCGCTCCGATGTCGGCTCTTGAAATCGAAGGGCTCAAATCACCGATAATATAATTTCTCAGCCCGTTGTCAGAAAAGTAGATTTTGCTGGCTTTGCGGACTTCAACGTTCTTGCTTTTAGAATAGGGTGGCAGTGAAGAGATTATAAAAGAATTCACAAGGATCGAAATATAATTTAATACTGTCTGTCTTGTTATCTGTAGAGTCCGGGAAAGTTGAGAGATGTTTGTAAGTGAGCCTATTTGACCTGCCAGAACTTTTGTTAAATTATTGAATTTGGTGATATCGCCAATACTGAAAAGGCTTCTTATGTCTTTATATATGTATGAACTGACAATTTCACCCAAAAATTTCTCTTTTTTCTCATAGTTTTCCTCGAGCACTACCCTTGGATACCCACCATAAATCAAAAACTCTTTAAAATAACGGTTGTAATTTTCCTTAAAAAATCGTGTTGGATCGTTTGTCTGTTCAAAAGGCTTAGCAGGCAGATTATCCGCCAGTTTTTTTTCTCCCTTAAAGATAAGAAATTCATGGAAACTTAATGGGTGCAGTGTGAAGATTAATTTTCGTCCCACAAATGCATCTTGAAATTTAATTTTTATACCCAGGGCTGATGAACCAGTGCATAGAATTTTTAATTTATCTGAGTGGTGATCAACAATAAGTTTTATAAACCTTGAAGGGTTCTTCATATAATGAATCTCATCTAAAAAAACATAATTCTTTATCTTCATTGAAGCACCATTTGAGACAAGGTAGGATATGAGGTTTTCAGGACCTTCTTCAACAATATCCAGATTCTTAGGGTATTCTAGATCAAGATAAAAAATCCTTTCAGGAAGGGCGATCTTTTCCATAATAATTTTCAATAGGGTAGTCTTTCCAACCTGCCTTGAGCCAAGAATTATTATGGCTTCTGGGCCATCCAGGTATTTCATTATCTCCTGTCTCAGCTCTCGATCGTAAAACATTGTTTACCTATTTGAAAAATATTAAATCAAAAAGCTCGGCTATTTGTAATTATTTATATACAAAATATCGGGTTGTTTGTCAAAACAAATTAAAAGTTGTCTAATTTTTTCTGAACACACAGCCTAATTTTTAGATTAGGCAATATATTGCAATAGAAATAAAACATTATACGCTGATTTACACGGATGAAGGCAAAAAAATATTAGACACGAATCTACGCGGATACATAATAATATCTTTGTCGGAATCCTTCCGACAAGAAAAACTTAAAAGCAAATACATTTAATTAATAAAAGCAGTGGACGCGGATCTGGGCGGAGAAATCATAAGGCTCAGGATTCCAGCAATCAGGACATCCATTCAATAATATATTTTGAGAACTCCTTAAAATCATTCAGGCTCTGGAGGTTATCAAAGAGTTTT
>Ga0315538_1001261_pt1 | contig 15281 bp, 13 predicted proteins | sample SalMarSW160230MG_2_FD_203834 | JGI IMG/M metagenome (GOLD analysis project Ga0315538, IMG submission 203834) | Salt marsh sediment microbial communities from the Plum Island Ecosystem LTER, Massachusetts, United States - Salt Marsh Sediment SW1601-230 ...
AGTACCGGGTGTCCGAGTACGCTTGCCCGGCGTTCGGGGGCACAACTCCGGTGGACGCCCACTTCCACCCGCTCTTCCTGTATGAGTCGCTGCTGAGCCTGCTCGGGTTCTTCGTCCTGCTCTGGCTGTGGAACCGCTTCACTGCCCGTGGGCGGTACCTGATTGCCGGCGACGTGGGGCTCCTGTACTTCGTCTGGTACGGTCTGGAGCGCAGCCTCCTGGAGACGCTGCGCGGCGGCTGGAACTGGACCTTCAACGGCATCGCCGTGGCCCAGATCGTGGGCCTTGGCGGAGCGGCGACCGCGATCGCCGTCCTCTTCATCAGGCACTGGTGGGTGCGCGGCCATCCGCCGGCCGACGAGTCGAGCGAGCCAGGCGAGCCGGCTGTTTCGGCACCTGGCACGGCCTGACGCCCATCTGCCAGCGCTTGCCCGGCCGGCCTGCGATGGGCGGTCCGTCACCCGTGTCGCTTCGTCGCCCAGCGGCCATCTCCAACCTCCTCCAGGCGCACCCTAGAGCGAGGCGATCACTCGCGGCCAAACCGGCGCTTGTCCGGCGCTTATCCGGCGCTTACGCCGTGCTTGCCGGCGTGCCCGGCGGGAGGGCTGAGCCATTGGAGGGCCATGACGCCCGGATAGGCCGTGCCAACTGCCGCGAGGCTTGGGCCGGACGGCCTTGCCCCCGACCGCCCGGGAACCGATACAATGCCCCGGGGCGAATATCGTCACGGATCGAGACAGAACCGGCGGTCGACTGCGCGCTGCGCACGACGACCGGCCGTGCAGAGCCGGAAGCGAGGAGAGAAGTGGCATCTACCGACGTACGGGTCCAGGGACGGCCGCAGAGCGTGCCCGCCGACCACCCCCTCGCGGTGTGGGTCGACAAGATCGCGGCCCTGACCACGCCCGACGCCGTGCACTGGTGCGACGGCTCCGAAGAGGAGAACGACCGCTTCTGCCAGCAGCTGGTGGCTGGCGGGACCTTCACCCGGCTCAACCCTGAGCTACGACCGAACAGCTTCCTCGCCCGCTCCGATCCGTCCGACGTCGCCCGCGTCGAGGGCCGAACCTTCATCTGCTCGGAGAAGGAGGAGGACGCCGGCCCAACCAACAACTGGAGCGATCCGGCGGAGATGAGGGCCACTCTCGAGCCGTTGTTCAAGGGCTCGATGCGTGGCCGGACCATGTACGTCATCCCCTTCTCGATGGGTCCCGTCGGCTCGCCGATCGGCCGCCTGGGGGCGGAGATCACGGATTCGCTCTACGTCGTGGTCAACATGCGGATCATGACCCGCATGGGCAGGGCGGCTCTGGACGAGATCGTTCGCAGCGGCGACTTCGTGCCGGCGGTCCACTCGGTGGGCGCGCCGCTCCAGCCGGGGCAGAAGGACGTCGCCTGGCCGTGCGATCCGAGCAGGAAGTACATCGTCCACTACCCTGAGGCCCGCGAGATCTGGTCGTACGGCTCGGGCTACGGCGGCAACGCCCTCCTCGGCAAGAAGTGCTTCGCCCTGCGCATCGCCTCGGCCATCGCTCGAGACGAGGGCTGGCTGGCCGAGCACATGCTGGTCATCAAGGTGACCTCGCCATCGGGCGAGGTCAAGCACATGGTGGGCGCCTTCCCTTCGGCCTGCGGCAAGACCAACCTGGCCATGCTGGAGCCGACGATCCCCGGCTGGACGGTGGAGACGATCGGCGACGACATCTGCTGGATGAAGTTCGGACCGGACGGGCGCCTGTACGCGATCAATCCCGAGGCCGGCTTCTTCGGCGTGGCGCCCGGGACGAGCATGGACACCAACGCCAACGCCATCCGGACGCTGCATGCCAATTGCATCTACACCAACTGCGCCCTGACCGACGACGGCGACGTGTGGTGGGAGGGCCTGACCGACGAGCCTCCGGCCCACCTGATCGACTGGAAGGGCAACGACTGGACGCCCGCCTCCGAGACGCCCGCTGCGCACCCCAACGCTCGCTTCACCGCGCCGGCAAGCCAGGACCCGGCGATCGCCCCCAACTGGGAGGATCCGGCCGGCGTTCCGGTCGACGCCATCATGTTCGGCGGCCGTCGGGCGTCGACCGTGCCCCTGGTGCGCGAGGCGTTCGACTGGGAGCACGGCGTCTTCCTAGGCTCGATCATGAGCTCGGAGATGACCGCCGCCGCCTTCGGCACCATCGGCAAGCTGCGCTTCGACCCGATGGCCATGCTGCCGTTCTGCGGCTACAACATGGCCGACTACTGGGCCCACTGGCTGCGCCTTGGCCGCAAGCCCGGGGTGAAGATGCCGCGGGTATATCTCGTCAACTGGTTCCGCAAGAACGGCGACGGCAAGTTCATCTGGCCCGGCTTCGGCGAGAACAGCCGGGTCGTGGAGTGGATCTTCGGCCGCTGCTCCGGCGAGGACGATGCGGTCGAAACGCCGATCGGCTACCTGCCAGCCCCCGGCGCCCTGGAGACCGACGGGCTCGCTATCAGCGAGGCGGACATGGCCGAGCTGTTCAGCGTCGACCCGGCTGCCTGGCTGACCGAGGCAGAGGCGATCGCCGACCACTACTCCAGGTTCGATTCGAAGCTGCCGCCCGAGCTGGCGGCTCACCTGATGCAGCTCAAGGCTGCCGTGACCGCCTAGCTGAAGCGCCGTCACAGCGGGCGAGTTTCGACGGCAGCCGCGACATAAGTCCCGCGCCCGAGTACGATTCGTTGCCGGCGGCCGGATCGACCGCACGCCGAATCATCGGCGTCCTGTTCGAGCAAGCGCACGAAGGGAAGATCCTGATGCCAGTCTGCCGGACCAAGGTAACCGTCATCGGGGCGGGCAACGTGGGCTCGACCGCGGCCCAGCGGATCGCCGAAGCGGGCATCGCCGACGTCTGCCTGATCGATGTCGTGGAGGGGCTGCCGCAGGGCAAGGCGCTCGATCTGGCCGAAGCGGCTCCGCTCCAGCATCACGACCAGCGCATCATCGGCACCAACGACTACGCCGACACGGCAGAGTCGGATGTGGTTGTGGTCACTGCCGGCCTGGCCCGGCAGCCGGGCATGAGCCGCGACGACCTGCTGCTGAAGAACGCCCAGATAGTGCGGAGCGTCGTTACCCAGGCGGTTCGCTACTCTCCTCAGTCGATCATTGTCGTCGTGACCAATCCCCTCGACGCCATGGTCCACGTCGCCATCGAGGCCAGCGCCTTCCCGCGCGAGCGGGTCATCGGCATGGCCGGCGTCCTCGACAGCGCCCGATTCCGGTCCTTCATAGCCCAGGACCTGGGCGTCTCGTCGTCGGACGTCTCGGCCTTCGTGCTGGGCGGCCACGGCGACACCATGGTTCCGCTGCCGCGCTACTCCACCGTCGCGGGCATCCCGCTGCCGGAGCTGATGAAGCCGGAGCGCATCGAGGAGCTGGTCCAGCGCACGCGCAACGGCGGGGCCGAGATCGTGGCCCTGCTCAAGACCGGAAGCGCCTACTACGCGCCGGCCTCTTCGGTGCTGCACATGGTCGACGCGATCCTTCAAGACCGAAGGCGCGTCCTGCCCTGCGCCGTCCTCCTCCAGGGCGAGTACGGCATCGACGGAGTGGTCGCGGGCGTCCCGGTGGTCCTGGGGGCCGGGGGCGTGGAGCGGATCATCGAGGTCGCGCTTACCAAGCAGGAGAAGGAGGCGCTGGTCACGTCCGCCGGCTCGGTTCGCGGCCTGGTGGAGACGCTGTCCAAGGCCGGGTCCGAGGGCTAGCCCACAGTCTCCTCAATGCCCCGCAGGACGGCCCCCGCGGCCGGTAAACTCGCTTCGTGCTGCACGCCATTCGCTTCGACTTCGATCCGGTCGTATCGCCGCTGGGGCTGAACGTGCGCCTCGAGACCCTGGCCCTGGCCGGCGTGATCCTGCTGGCCCTGGTCATCGCCGGGCTGATTGCCGGCCGGAGGCGCGCTCGCGCCGAGGAGCTGGAGACGGAGCCGGGATCGGAGGCCACCCGGCTGCGGCGCGACGACCTGATCCTGATCGCCTTCGGGGCGGTGCCGGGCGCCATCTTCGGCGGGCGGCTGGGCTACGGCCTGATCCACCTCGACTACTACATCTCGGACCCTGCCGCGTTGCTGGATCCCGGCAAGGGCAGCCTGTCGCTGACGGGCGCCCTGCTGCTCGGCACGGTGACCGCTCTGGCTGTGGGACGGCTGCTGGGCGCGCCCCTGCGAGCCTGGCTGAATCTGGCAGCGCTGCCGCTGCTGCTGGGGCTGGGCCTGGGCAAGCTGACGACGGCCCTGGGCGGCAGCGGCCAGGGCGCGTTCTCCGACGCTCCGTGGGCCACGTCCTACGTGGGGCCCGGCGCCTGGGGGAGCCTCAGCCCGGCCGATCCGGCGATCCCTTCGCAGATCCTCGAAGGCGGCCTCGTGCTGCTGGCCCTGGCAGTGGTGCTGCTCGGGCCGCCGTTGCTGCGTTTCCGGCCGGCCTTGCGCCCGCGCCCCAGCCTGCGGCACGCGCCCGCCAGAGAGTGGAGCTGGCTCGTGGGCGAGCGGCGCTTCCTGACGGCTGTGGCCCTGTGGGCGTCGATCAGGCTGGGCGTGGCCTTCACCTGGCGCGATGCTCGCGTGGCCGGGCCCTTCGGCACCGATCAGCTGCTCCTGGTGGCGCTGGACGCAGCCTGCCTGTCGGTGCTTCTGCGGTCCTGGCTGGCCTCACGTCCGGCCTGGCTGGCGTCCTGGATCGCCTCACGCCGGGCCTGGCTGAAGGCGTACCGGGCGGGCCGGGCGGCTGCGAAAGCGGAAGCGGAGTCGCGCCGGGCGGCCGAGGAAGCCGAAGCAGAATCAGCCCGGGCGGCTGCCGCGACGGCGGCGGAGTATCCTCGCCAGGAACGCGGATCGGAGGTCCAGGTTGTTCCCGAACCAGCCCGGGTCGAGCCAGCGGAACCAGCCCGGGTCGAGCCGGCCGAACGACCCAAGCCGCCCAAGCCGCCCAAGCCGCGCCGAACCCACAAACCCCGAGACTCCCGCAAGTCCAAGCGCAAGCGCCCCGGGAGTGACTCCTAGCAGTCCAGGCGGACCGCCAGACCAGGCTCCCGAGCCGTCGCCGCCGGCGCGCGTCAGGGCCATCGGCCAGGCCCTCGACCGGCCGCCGCCCACGCTGGTGCGCCAGATTCGCGGTGGAGTGGTCGAAAGCAGCCACCGGGGCTCCATCGTCCAGGCGGACGTCGACGGCGCGATCGTGAAGATGGCCGGCGATCCGGAGACGCTGGTCAACCTGCGCTCGACCGTCAAGCCGTTCGGGCTGGTGGCCCTGGTCGAGGACGGCGGCGTCGAGACGTTCGACCTCACGCCGGCCGAGATAGCCGCCATGGCCGGCTCACATTCAGGCGAAGACCAGCACGTCCGGACGGTCCAGGCCGTGCTGCGCCGGGCCGGCCTGTCACAGCAGCTCCTGGCCTGCGGGGCGGAGGGGGCTCCCCTCGACGCCCTGACGGCGGCCAGGCTGGCCCGCGACGGCGAAGGGCCGAGCGAGATCCGCCACATGTGCTCGGGTCAGCATGCCTCGTTGCTGCTCCTGTGCCGCATGAACGATTGGCCCTTCGCCGAGTACTGGCGGCCGGACCACCCCGTCCAGCGCCTGTACGCCGAGACGGTAGCTTGCGCCTTCGGCACGAGCCCGGCGCTGCTCATCACCTCCACCGATGGCTGCGGGCTGCCGACGTACGCCTTCCCCCTGCGGGAGGTGGCGCGAGCCTACGCCCTGCTGGCCGACCCCTCGGCCGTCGGCGGCACGGACCCGCGGTCGCGCCTGGCCCCGGCGCTGACGACTATCCGGGACGCGATGCTGGCCAACCCCGAGATGGTGGCCGGCTCTCGGGACAGGCTGGACACGGCCGTCATGAAGGCCGGTCAGGGCCGGGTTCTGGCAAAGGGTGGGTCCGAGGGGCTGCGCTGCTTCGGATTGACGCCGGGGGAGCGGCTGCCGGCGACCGGCCTGGCCCTCAAGATCGAAGACGGCGGCGGGTTCGACCGCTCCGTCGCGGCTGCTTCGGTGGAAGCCCTGCGCCTGGTCGGGGCGCTGGACTCCGACAGCCTGGAAGCCCTGGGCTCCTACCACCGGCCTGTGAGCGTGGACCCGCGCGGCCAGCCCGCGGCCCAGGCCGTGGCCGAATTCGAGCTGCTGCGCCCCGACATGCTCCTCGGCTAGCGGCCCGCGCGGCTGCCATACACTTAGGCCATGTCCGCCATCCGCGTCCGCATCGCGCCCAGCCCCACCGGGCCGCTCCACCTGGGGACGGCCAGGACGGCCCTCTTCAACTACCTGTTCGCGCGGCACACCGGCGGCACCTTCATCCTGCGCCTGGAGGACACCGATCAGGCTCGCTCGAGCGAGGCCTACGAGCGTGACATCGTGGAGGGGCTGCACTGGCTGGGCATGGAGTGGGACGAGGGGCCGGGCGTGGGCGACGAGGCCGAGCGGGGTACTTTCGGCCCGTACCGCCAGATGCAGCGCCTGGCCGGCTACACCGAAGTCGCCGACAGGCTGCTGGCCCAGGACAAGGCTTACTACTGCTACTGCACCCCGGCCGAACTGGAAGCCGAGCGCAAGCGCCAGGAGGCGGCTCACGAGTCGCCTCGCTACAGCGGCCGCTGCGCCAGTCTCTCGGCTGAGGAGCGCATGGCTCTCGAGGCCCAGGGGCGCCAGCCGGTCATCCGCTTCCGCATCCCGGCCGGCCGCAAGGTCGCCTTCGACGACATCGTCCGCGGCCACGTCGAGATCGACACCGACGACCTGGGCGGCGACCTGGTCATCGTCCGCTCCGACGGCACGCCGCTCTACCACTTCAGCGTGGCCGTAGACGACGCGGCCATGGCCATCAGCCACGTCATCCGCGGCGAGGACCACCTGTCCAACACGCCCAAGCACATCCTGCTTTTCGAGGCCATGGGGGCGGCCATCCCGCAGTTCGGCCACCTGCCGCTCATCCTGAACCCGGACCGATCCAAGATGAGCAAGCGCAAGACCCAGACCGCCGTGGCCGACTATCGGGCCCAGGGCTTCATCCCCGAGGCCTTCGTCAACTACCTGGCCTTCCTGGGCTGGTCGACGGGCACCGAGGAGGAGGTCCTGTCGCTGGCCGAGCTGGTCGAGCGCTTCGAGCTGTCGGCCGTCAACCGCGCCGGCGCCGTCTTCAACCGCGAGCGCCTGGAGTGGTTGAACGGCCACTGGATCCGCCGTCTGGAGCCGGCCGATCTCGTCGACCGCCTGCGCCCGTACCTGCAGGCCGAGCTGGATGCCGGGCGGATCGACCGCCTGCCCGGCGAGGGCGAGCTGCGAGCCCTGCTGCCGATCATCCAGGAGCGCCTGCCGACTCTGTCCGCCGTGGGCGAGCTGACCGGCTACCTGTTCGTGAGCGAGCTGGAGGTCGATCCGGCCCTGGTCGCGCCCAAGCGCTGGGACGCGGCCACCACCGCAGCCGCCCTGCGCGACGCCCGCCAGACGATCGCCGAGGTGGGCCGGGTCGCCTGGGAGGCCGACGAGATCGAGCCGCCGCTGCGGCTCCTGGTGGAGGAGCGCGGCTGGAAGGCCGGCGATCTGTTCATGGCCATCCGCGTCGCCGTCACCGGCCGGACAGCCACTCCGCCACTGTTCGACACGATGGTGGCCTTGGGCTACGAGCGGACCCTGGCCCGCCTCGATCGGGCCATCGAGAAGCTCGATGCTGCGGGCGCTTGAGGCGGGCGGCATGGCTCGAACGATCCTGGTAGTCGACGACGAGAAGACGCTGCGCGAGACGCTGGCCGACAGCCTGGAGGCGGAGGGGTTCGGCGTCGTCCAGGCGGCCGATGGCCGAGAGGCTGTCGACGCCTTCCGGCAGCACAAGCCCGACCTTGTCCTGCTTGACCTGATGCTGCCAGAGATCTCCGGCACCGAGGTCTGCCGAGTCATTCGCGCCGAGTCGACCGCGCCAATCCTGATGCTGACAGCCAAGAGCGCCGAGGTGGACAAGATCGTCGGCCTGGAGCTCGGCGCCGACGACTACGTCACCAAGCCCTTCAGCTTCCGCGAGCTGCTGGCCCGTATCCGCGCCCTGCTGCGGCGCTCGGAGGCCCAGGCGCAGGCACCCGAGAGGGAGGAGGTCCAACTCGGCCGGGTGACAGTCGACCTGGCGGGCCGGCGCCTCCTGCGCGGGTCGGAGGTGCTGTCGGTCAAGCCCAAGGCCTTCGATCTGCTGGCCTTCCTGCTGCGCAACGCCGGCCACGTCTTCACCCGAGACCAACTGCTGGAGAAGGTGTGGGGCTACGACTACGCCGGCGAAACCCGGACCGTGGACGTCCACGTCCACTGGCTGCGGGCCCAGATCGAAGACGATCCGGCCAATCCCATCTACCTGGAGACGGTCCGCGGGGTCGGCTACGTGCTGCGACAGCGCCAGGCGGGCTAGAAGCCGACCAGGTGCAGGGCCAGGTAGACGGCCGCCGATATCGCGGCAGTGCAGGGGATCGTCAGGATCCAGGCGGTGACGATGTTGCCGGCCACTCCCCAGCGAACGGCCTTGCCCCGGTCCGACGTGCCCACGCCCATGATCGAGCTGGATATGACATGGGTCGTCGAAACCGGCATGCCGAAGTGGGACGCTGCCAGGATGACCGACGCGGCCGAGGTCTCCGCCGCGAAGCCGTGGACCGGGTCGAGCTTCACCACTCGCTGGCCCATCGTCTTCATGATCCGCCAGCCGCCGGCTGCCGTCCCGAGCGACATCGCCGTGGCAGCCAGCAGGATCACCCACACGGGCGGGGCCTTGTCGCTCCATGCCCCGGCGTTGATCAGGGCCAGGGTCATGATGCCCATCGTCTTCTGGGCGTCGTTGGACCCGTGGCTGAGGGCCATGTACATGGCCGATATCACCTGCAGGCGCCGGAAGCGCTCGTTGATGCGGTCTGGTGTCGTGCCGAGGTCATCCTCAGCCGCCCGGCTTCGCCCCAGCTTGCGGCGGGCGTACGATCCCGCGCGCCGCGGCAGCCCATGGCCGATGAGGTTGAGCAGCACGATCATCAGGCCGAGGCCCAGCAGCAGGCCGAGCGCCGGCGACGTGACCAGGGGCAGGAGGACCTTGGCCGCGAAATTGCCCCACTGGACGGCATCCATGCCAGCCGCGGCTGCGGCACCGCCGATCAGGCCCCCGATGAGGGCGTGGCTGCTGGAGCTGGGGATGGCCAGCAGCCAGGTGATCAGGTCCCAGGCGATCGCGCCGGCAAGGGCCGAAACCAGCACCGTGGCGCCGCTGCCGAGTATCAGATCCTCTCTGACGATCCCGCCGCCGATCGTCTTGGCCACGGCCACGCCGAAGATCAGGGCTCCGGCAAAGTTGGCCGCCGCGGACAGCAGGACCGCGTATTCCGGCTTGAGCGCTCGCGTCGACACGGAGGTGGCGATGGCATTGGCCGTGTCGTGGAAGCCGTTGATGTAGTCGAACAGCACGGCCAGGGCGAAGATGACAACCAGCCCCGGTATGGCGCTTTCGGACAACCTGCTATGCCCTCTGATGCGTCGGATGGCGGCCCCGTTCCTAGAGGCTAGCAGGTCGCGATGCTCGGCGCTTCGGGATGGGAGCGAGGTGGCGGCCCGGGCCTACGGGTTGAGGTCCTCGGTCTCGCCGGTCGCCAGGAAGACCACGTCTTCGGCGACGTTGGTGACGCGGTCGCCGATCCGTTCCAGGTAGTGCGCGGCGAACAGGATCCGCGTGCCCGGATCGACCTTGGCCGGATCGGACCGCATCTCCTTCAGCACGTCGTCGAAGACCTTGTGGTAGAGCCGATCGATTTCGTCGTCGCGGGCGGCAACCGCACGGGCCCGCTCCTCGTCGATGTCGACCAGGGCCGTGACGACGTCCCGGACCTGTCTGGCGGCCAGCGTGGCCATCGGCGTCAGCTCGTCGTAGGTGGCCATGATCGTGACGCCGGCCAGCTTGCGCGCCTGCTTGGCCACCGAACCGGCGTGATCGCCCATTCGCTCGAGCTCGTATGTGACCCGGTCCAGGGCCAGCAGGAACCGCAGGTCGCGTGCCACCGGGGCCTGGGTGGCAATGGTCGTGGACACGAGCGCGCTGACTGCCTGCTGGGCCTCGTTGATCTTGCCGTCCGAAGCGATGACCTTCTGCGCCAGGTCGGCGTCGCGGTTCATCAGCGCGTCGTGGGCCGCCAGGATCTGCTCCTCCACGTAGCCGCCCATGCGAAGGACGCCGTCCTTCACGTCGCGCATCTCGGTGTCGAGGCTTTCGCGCATGTGACCCGAATGATGCTCGGCCGCGGCATCGGTGTCGAATTCCGCGCCCTCGCCGACGGGTCGGGCACCCGCCGGGCCGTTGGTTCCCATGGTCTGCTCCTCGTGGCGCGGCGCGCTCATCCGAACCGCCCCGAGATGTAGTCCTCGGTCAGGCGCTCGCTCGGCCGGGTGAAGATACGGGCCGTCGGGCCTGTCTCGACCAGGTACCCGGCGCGGTCTTCGGCCATCGTGAAGAAGGCCGTCACGTCGCTCACGCGGGCTGCCTGCTGCATGTTGTGGGTCACGATGACGATGGTGTAGTTCTCGCGCAGCTCGCGCATCAGCTCCTCGATACGCAGGGTCGAGACGGGGTCCAGCGCCGAGGCCGGCTCGTCCATGAGGATCACTTCGGGCTCGGTGGCCAGCACCCGGGCGATGCAGAGGCGTTGCTGCTGCCCGCCGGAGAGGGCCAGGCCCGACTTGCGTCGCAGGTCGTCCTTCACCTCGTCCCAGAGGGCGGCGCGCCGCAGGCTCGTCTCCACGATCTCGTCCAGCTCGTGCCGATCGCCCTGGCCGCGGCGGCGCGGTCCGTAGGCCACGTTCTCGTAGATCGACATCGGGAACGGGTTGGGTCGCTGGAAGACCATGCCCACCCGGCGCCGAAGCTCGACGACGCTCACGTCCGGGTCGTTCACGTTCTCGCCGTCGAGGAAGACGCGGCCCGTCGTGGAGGCGCCCGGGATCACGTCATTCATGCGGTTGAAGCAGCGCAGGTACGTGCTCTTTCCACTGCCGGACGGGCCGATCACGGCCAGGATCGAGCGCTCGGGCACTTCCAGCGTCACGTCCCGCACCGCGACCCTGCCGGAGTAGGCGATTGAAACGTGCTCCGTCGAAACCTTGACGTCGGGCGTCGTCACGGCGTCTTCCGCCGTGACTGCGGCCAGCGGTCGGGCGATCTCGACTCCATCGAGCGCCGGCTGATGGAGGGCTGCGATCGTCATCTTGTCTCCGGTCGTCATGAGGCAGTCAATCGTTTGGTGAGCAGGCGGCCGATCCCGCGCGCTCCGAGGTTGAAGAAGAAGACGAGGGCGATCAGGACGGCCGCCGAGCCGTCCACGACCTCCCGAACGTGGGCACCCAGGCCCTCGGAGTTCAGCTTCCAGATGTACACGGATAGGGTCGTGGCCGGACGGAACGGGCTCCACGGCGAGGCCGGATCCGTCAGCGACAGGTTGGCGAAGTCGTAGTGGTACGGCGTCCCGATTCCCGAAGTGAACAGCAGGACCGCAGCCTCGCCGAAGACCCGGCCGGCGGTCAGGATCACTGCCGTGATCAGGCCCGGGATGGCCAGCGGGAGGACGACGTGCCTGATGGTCTGCCACTTCGACGCGCCCAGAGCCAGGCTGGCACTTCGCTCCTCGGCCGGGACGCCGCGCAGGGCTTGCTCGGCCAGCCGAGTCATGAGCGGCAGGTTGAAGAAGGTCAGGGCCAGGGCCCCGCCGAGGGCCGTGAAGCCCCAGCGGAAGGTGTTGACGAAGACGATCATGCCGAACAGGCCGACAACGATCGAGGGCACCGAGCCGATCGCTTCCTGGGCGAACCGGATGGCGCCCGTGACGGCGTTCTGCGGCGCGTACTCGGCCATGTAGATGCCGCCCAGGATGCCGACCGGGACGGAGATGAGCATGACCAGGACGAGCATGTAGACCGAGTTCCATAGCACGGGCAGCACGCCTCCCAGGGCTTCGTCGCTGGGATCGCTGAGGATGAAGCCTGGAGAGACGACTCCCCAGGCGGCCAGCAGGAAGTGGAGGACGATCGACCCGAGCAGCAGGAGGACGAACGCGCCGGTCAGCCACAGGGCGGAGGTGGCGACCCGATCGACCAGGACGGCGCGCGAGGTGCTTTCCTTGAGGCTCCGGGCGGGGGCGGTCATGCGACGGCCCTCCGCCTGTTGATGACCCGGACCAGCACCACGGAGGCCATGGACAGGGCCAGCAGGATCAGGCTCATGGTCCACAAGGCGTCCTGCCAGGGCTCGCCGAAGACCGTGTTGCCCATGTCCAGGGTGATCTGCGAGGTCAGCGTCGTGACCGGCTGCGTGACCGCCGCCGGAAGGACCGGGGCGTTGCCGATGACCATCTGGACGGCCAGCGCCTCGCCCGCGGCGCGGGTCATGCCCAGAACGACGGCCGTCAGGATCCCCGGCAGGGCCGCCGGCAGCAGGATATGGCGGATGGTCTGCCAGCGCGTCGTGCCCAGGGCCAGCGATCCGGTTCGCAGCTCCTGGGGCACGGCCCGCAGTGAGTCGTAGGTGATGCTGGTGATCGTCGGCAGGATCATCACCGCCAGGACCAGCGACCCGGCCAGCCACGAGAACCCCGTCAGGAACCCCGGCATGCTGAAGACCTGGCCCACGACCGGCAGCGAGAGCGAGATCTGGCGGGGCGAGATGTCGGCCAGGAAGGGCACCAGGATCGTGATGCCCAGCCAGCCCCAGACCACGCTGGGGATGCCGACGAAGATCTCCAGCGCGGGCTGGACGATGGCCCGAGCCCAGCCAGGAGCGACCTCCGACAGGAACAGGGCCAGGCCCACCGACAGGGGCGTGGAGAAGAGAAGCGCCAGGCCGGTGACGGCGATGGTTCCACCGATGAACGGCAGCAACCCGAACTGAGGCCGGCCCTCCGCCAGCGGATCCCAGACGGGCGAGAGCACGTCGGTCACGGCGTAGCCGTCCCTGACGAACAGGGCGATGCCCTGCCAGCTGATGAAGATCAGCAGCAGGGCCACAAGGACGATCGTCGAGGCTGCCGCGGCGAAGACGATCCGGCGCGGCAGGTCTATGCGGTCGCGCAGCCCAGGCCTTGCTCGAAGGCCGATGAGGCGTTGGTTGGCGGTCGCGTGAGTCATGGGCGATCTTCAGCCTCCCGTCGGAGCCGGAGCAGAGGCCCCGGGCCTTCGCCGGCGGCCGGCCCGGGGCGCACTTCTCGGGTCTCAGGCGATGGGTGCGTAGGACAAGCTCGGGATCAAGGTGTGTTGCACGTAGTCGCCCAGCATGTAGTCGAGGAAGGCCTTGGTCAGCCCGCTCGGCTCGCCAAGGGTGTACATGTGACCCTCGGCCGACAGCTTGTAGGTTCCGGTTGTCATGTTGGCGATGGTCGCGTCCACGCCGTCGAGCTGGAGGCCGTTCAGGAGCGGCTTGTTGGCCGGGTCGTCGTAGTAGGCGAAGCCGATGACGCTGACGGCGCCGTCGGTCTTGCTGACGGCCTGCGTGACGGTCCCGTTCGAGTCCCCAGTGAGGGTCTGGCCGCCGGCGGCCTCGGTGGCGCCGCCCAGGACCAGCTTCTTGAAGGTGGCCCTGGTACCGGACGATTGAGGCCGGAAGATCAGGATGATCGGCAGGTCGGGGCCGCCCACGTCCTTCCAGTTTGTGATCTTGCCCGTCCAGATGTCGACGTTCTGCTGGGTCGTGAGGTTCGTGATCGTCACGTCCTTGTTGGTCACCACGATCCAGCCCTGCTTGGCCACGACGTGGTCCACCAGCTCGTCGGCTTCAGGGGTGGCCATCTTGCTCTGGGCGGTGACGTCCGAGTTCCCGATCTGCACGGCGCCCTGGGCGACCTGGCTCAGCCCGGTGCCCGAGCCGCCGCCGTTGACGACGATCGTGGCCCCGGCGCAGGCGCTTGCGTATTGCCTGGCGGCTGCCGCGACGAGCGGCTGCATGGCCGTGGAGCCGGAGATGGTGATGCTACCGGTGACGCATTCGGCCGGCGCTCCGGGACCCATGGTCCCGTCCGGGCCACCGGGCTCGCCGGTGGCGGCAGACGATGAACAGGCCGAGACCACAACCGTGCCCGCGATGGCCAGTGCGGCAAGGCGGCGAAGTCCGCTCAACATGTCTCCTCCGCTGCCCCAGGTCGGCTGACGCTCGCAGCCGTGCCCCGGGTTCCGGAGGAGATGTTCCGAGAGCCCGCTTAACGCGCTTTTTGCGCCTCGTTAACGTTTGCCCCGGCGCGACCCGCGCGACCGCAGGAATCGGCGGCCAAGTGCGGCGGGTATCAGGCGTGCTTGACGACGATCCGCCCGATCAGATCGCCTACGTCCTCGCACTTGTCAATCGTGTCTTCGAGGAGGGCGTAAACATCCTTCCACTTGAGGACCTGCATAGTCTTCGCGCCGTCGTCGAACAGCCCGGCAATGGCGTGCCGGCTCAGCCTGTCCCCCTCATGCTCGATGCGACGGATCTCTTTGATGTAGGGCCCCAGGTCCTTGAAGCCCCGCAGGTGGCTCAAGGCGTCGTGGATCACCTCGCAGGCCTGGACGATCAGGGCCGCCTGCTTGATGGAGGTCTTGGTCGGTGACTCGATCCGGTAGAGCACGAAGGTGTCCGCGACCTGCTCGATGTTGTCGAGGATCTCGTCCAGGCCGCTGATCAGGGAGTGGATCTCCTCCCGATCGAAGGGGGTTACGAAGGTCCGCTCCAGGCGCTCTCCGATGTCATGGCTGATGTCGTCGCCGAGGTGCTCCACTTCCCGGATCTTCTTGGCGGCCTTGTCGATGTTGTCGTAGGAGCGGAGCATCGCCTCCAGCTGCCGGGCGCCGTCGAGCACGTTCGCGGCATCCATCACGAACAGGTCGAAGAAGCGCTCGTCGCGCGGGATGAGTCGTAAGGACGGCACCTGAACCTCCGGAAGCCCGCCGAGCCGGCGCTCGAGCGCGATAGGCCTGTTCTGCGCGGCTAAGGGTACCCGTAGCGGTGATCGGCTGCTGAGTGCCAGCCTCCTGGGATGCGGGCTTCGACCGACTGTGGAGTGGGCCGCGATGTGCCATATTCGACACGTGGACGTCGTTGCCCTGCTGTTCATTGCCGGATTGGTGGTCGTGCTGGGCTGGGTGCTCGCCAGTTCGATCTCGCGCGGCCGGTTGATAGACCGGATCAGCGAAGCCACGGGGGCCGACGATCCGGAGGACGTCGAGCGCCGAGTGCGCGCCGCTCTGGACGGCGCCGACGAAGCCCGCTGGCAGGCCGAGCAGGCCGGCTTCGACTCACG
>Ga0315538_1001262_pt1 | contig 15279 bp, 13 predicted proteins | sample SalMarSW160230MG_2_FD_203834 | JGI IMG/M metagenome (GOLD analysis project Ga0315538, IMG submission 203834) | Salt marsh sediment microbial communities from the Plum Island Ecosystem LTER, Massachusetts, United States - Salt Marsh Sediment SW1601-230 ...
ATGCTATTTTGTCCCTACTTGCTAAGAGAAATCACCCGGGACGTTAGCGCAGTGACTATATACTAACGACTATATACTAAATACTAATTGTGGCGTGTGATATCTTTGAGCGGATTCTTTCATTGATTCGCCTGTTTGTCATTCCGCATTTATTGCGGAATCCAAACGAAATACGAACTATGAACTACCGACGGGTGGCAGTGTATGTTCTGTTGTCACAGAAGGCCGGCCAGTTCTACGCCGGGTGCACGCAAAAAGTCATTAAGCGGCTCGAACGCAATTAAGGGGTTCTTGTTTCAATTTGATAGAACAATCCTTAGTGATTTATTCGATAATCCTTTATTCTCCCATAAACTTAATATATAATTAACATTACCTAATAGTTGAACGTATTATATATTTAAATGGTCCCTCTTTTCATTATGAAAACCAAGGTAAAAAATAAAAGAAAAGTAGTAAATAAATTAAATGATTTAACGGCCAAAGAATGGATTCCTGAAACCGTATCAGTTTTTGTACAGAAAGGTTTAGGACGAGGGCATAAGGATGCTCAAATTGAGCGTGAGCATCCAGCTCCCTTTTCTTTTCAGGATGTAGGCCGACTCATTAGTTTCTTTACCAAGAGGGGGAGCATTGTTTTAGATCCTTTTTGTGGGGTAGCATCTACATTAAAAGCCTGTGCAGTTTTGGGGCGTAATGGCTATGGGATTGAATTAGTAACAAAATATCTCGAACTAAGCAGAAAACGGCTTAACAATGAAGTACCTGAAGAATTATTAAAACAAACAACCCAAAAATTGATTTTAGGAGATTCTCGAAAAGTAATTTCGAGGTTTCATGACGATTTCTTTGATTTTATTGTAACAAGCCCCCCTTACTGGAATATCCTCCATAAAATTGACCACAAAGCTAAACAGGAAAGAGTTAATAATGGACTCGATATAAAATATAGCAACAATAAAAGAGACATTGGCAATATCCAATCTTACGAAGATTTTCTAAATGAACTCTCAGGCTTCTTTAATAATTGCTCAAGAATATTGAAACCAGAAAAATATATGTGTATTATTGTGAGTGATTTCAGGAACAAAGCCGATTATTATATGTTCCATGGTGATTTAGCTAATAAAATATCAACAGACCTATTTACTCTAAAGGGAATAACGATTTTATTCCAAAAGTTTAAGAGAATTTTCCCTTACGGATACCCTTATTCTTATGTACCCAATATTCATCATCAATACATCTTAATATTTCAAAGAAATAAATAATGAGAACAAATATTATACAGCATGGAGACTTTTTAGAATTAGCTCATAAGCTTGATGACAAGTCTATCAACTTAATTATTGCAGATCCTCCATACAATCTTGGCAAGGATTTTGGAAACAATAGTGATATGTGGAGGACTGTTGAAGAGTGGCATAATTGGTCACATGATTGGCTACTTGAGTGTAGTCGAGTTTTAGTAGATACCGGCTCGATATTTGTATATGGTATCCACAAATATATTTGTTATATCCAATGCATTATGTATGACATTGGGCTTCATTATGGTCGCCAAATAATATGGCACTACGAAAATGGATGGTCTCAATATACTAAAACACCCGCGGCAACCTATGAAAGCATCTTATGGTTTACCAAAAGCAGTGATTATACATACCATACAATAAGGGAACCCTATAAAAGCAAGGAGAGATTAAAACACAAAATAATCAAAAATGGGAAGGTTTGGAAGCCAAATCCACTCGGGAAAAAAGGTGGAGATGTATGGAAAATCCCTACACTTGCCGGTAAAAGATTTGAAAAAGAAAAAGTTGCTCATCCAACTCAAAAACCTTTGGCATTATGCAATAAAATAATTAAACATTTCTCAAATCCAGAAGATGTCGTTCTCGTTCCTTTTGCTGGTTCAGGAAGCGAATGTGTTAGTGCGATTAGTAACAACAGGAAATTTATCGCCTTTGAAATAAATTCTGAATATATAGATATTGCCAACAAGAGATTGAAGAGTATCAACTTTAAGAATAACCAAGAACAATTCACTCTGGCATCAAGTTTGTGATTTCGCCTTCTATAGCAATTGCAACTTGTATGTTCGCAGAATTAAGCCACTTAACATGGGAATCAGAAGGGTTTTGATTGAAACAAGCAATTTTAGTTATAGTTTCTGCTCCCATTTCTGGGTTTATCGCAAAACATTCGTAATATAAGAGTTGTGATAATGCATTGCGTACTTGTCTTACCTCATCTGGCGCCGTTCTATCTAATGTTTTGACCTCAACTAAAAATCCATCAACAGCTAATACCGCAAAACAATCGAATGGGTCCTCGTATAAGTCTGCCCCCTTATCCTCATAATATTTTGCAACTTCCTTTACTATTAAATTATGTATCCGAAGGCGTTGCCCTCTCGTTCTAACCGCCTGAGCCATAGCTTCTGCGTCAATCTCTGTGTCAGGTATTTCAACTTCGTCAAAATTACTATCTATCCCAGCTCTTCCAATTCTCTCTGCAGTAGTTTTTCTTGCCCTACGTACCTGTCGCCTTTCTCTTGAGCCGTCTCTTTCTTCATCCTCCTCAAAGACAACACCTGCCCCGGGAGACGTTGTTATATAGAATTGTTGATTAGTCTTTCTTACATCTCCAAGCTGCTCTGCAAACTTAGGAAGAATTTTCTTTGCATTATTCCAATTGTTTTTTGTTATTCCAAGTGTTTTACAAATACTCTCCTCATTGTCCTCAGATAACTCCACAATCCTCTTAAGCTCCTGTTCAGAATCGTTCTTTGCCTCTAAAGCTAAAGCACACTTTGCTCTTGTAATGCCAGGTTTATTTCTTATCAATCTCAATAAGACTTGATATGGATGTGACTCTGCTCCATCACCACCATCATGTGTCATATTTATTACTAATCTCCTCCAGACAGCCAATCGTTCAGCATTGAGTGGTTCCCCATGAAAAGAAGCAATTTGCCTACCAGTAGAGGTTAATCTAACCTCTGTATCTGTTTGAACAATTAGTCCAAGTATCCTAAACAACTCTCTTAGGCCACGTGCAGAGGTTTGAAAACTTCGGTACGATGGTGATTTGGCTAATTGCTCTTGAATGTATTGTTCAATAGGGATTGGTATATGACCAGTACTTAAAATACCCTCTCTTACAAGTCTCATCCCTAATGTTTTGTCATCTTTTGGATTCTCTCCCTCATCCAATAGTTGTGAAAATATATTTAGCACCGAGGATAATTTTTCAAAGTCAGCTATCTGGTTTGGAAATCCCTTCATAAAATTTTCCTCAATATATTCTTGACCACAGGCATAATATCAAAAAATGTGAGAAAGGAAAAAAGAATTATCATAAAATCCCCCCACCCACACCAACCGGTTAACCTCTGAAACTTTAAACAGTCTTTTCAGCCCATTTCAAATAAGTCTAACCGTCTTTTGATGACCAAAAAAAGTGCATTTTTGGTGTGATAGGCCAGTTCGGCTTCGCACAGAGCAAGAATTGCGGGGATGAAATAAAGCCATTTTTTGTTGTCTTTTGTGCATTTCATGCCTTTCTTGTCCTGCGTAGCTCCAGAGTAGCGAAGCACGGATGCGCCTTTCTTGTCCTGCGTAGCTCCAAAGGAGCGAAGCACGGATGTGCATTTTTGTGGCTAAAAAATTCAGGGTTTTAAACATTTGAGGGTATTAATGGCTAATAAAGAATCCCTTTTTGCCGGCCTGCATATTCTTATGCGGGCCATCCTTGATGGCCCAGCGGACGTCGGCCGCAGGCTTTGCAGATACTGGTATCGAGAAAGCCGCTGCCAAGTCCGCACCGGCTGGCAAAAACAAAATCCGCGTAAATCCGCGTAATCTGCGTCTAATTTCTCTTTGTGCATTTTGTGCATTTTCGTGGCTATTTTCTTCGTGATTCTTCGTGTGCTTCGTGGTGAATTTTTTTATTAAAAAAGTTGTATTTTTATTGAACATTTTGGAAAAGTTTGGTATAATACAAACCGCAATTGAGAATTTAGAATGTAAAATTGAGCAATCATAAGTCAGGAGTCAGCAGCCAATTACCAGTAACCAGTTACAATTAACCAATTTACCAATCATGAGTATCGAGAATCCAACTTTAGTTCACTTTAGGCACTTTAGACACTTTAGCTCACTCTTAACTAACTTGCCCTTTACACTTGTAGAGAGCGCTTTACAAATCAGACCTTTTATGCAAAACGAACCCAATTTCCGAAAAAGTCAAATGAACGTAAAGCATTTTAATACAGTGGATTATGACAAAAGGACACTTGGTTAAGTGGGAAAAACGAACCCAAAACGAACCCAATTTATCCTTGCGTAGCCTCTGGCGAAGCAGGAACGAACCCAATTTATCCTTGCGTAGCCTCTGGCGAAGCAGGATCAAACCCAATTTCAAAGGCAAAAAAATGCTGCGTTTTCCGTTTGGGTTCGCCTTTCGGCGGAGTCTGCCACCCTTCAAGCATCGAGTATCATTATTTATCCCGGCGTTCCACGCCGGGTTTCTTTTCAACGGCAGAGAAGTTCTACCAGCAGGGGTTTTAATTTTCTGATTGCGTTGCCGCGGTGTGAGATTGCGTTTTTCTCTTCGCGGGTCAGTTGGGCGACGGTTTTTTCCAGGTTCGGGACGAAAAAGACCGGGTCGTAGCCGAAGCCGTTATTTCCGATTTCTTTTTCGGTTATCAGGCCTTCCAAGGTCCCCTGCGTTTCGATCAGGATTTCAACGGAACTTACCAGGCACAGAGAGCAGACGAATCTTGCGGTCCGTCTTTCAGGGGGTACGCCTTCCAGAAGTTTTAAGACTTTTGCGATGTTTTTATGGTCTATAAGTGTTCTATCTTCGTCTTTTTCACCGCTGAACCTTGCCGATTCTATGCCGGGGGCACCATCAAGGGCATCAATTACCAGTCCTGAATCGTCGGCGATGGTCCACAGGCCGGTTGCGCTTGCGTAGCCGACAGCTTTTTTACGGGAATTTTCGATGAAAGTAGTGCCATCTTCTTTGACTTCGGGGATGTTCGGGAAATCGGCCAGAGTAAGCCACTTAGCATCAATGTCGAGCATTGCCTGCAATTCAGCCGCCTTGCCGGGATTGGTTGTAGCAACGAGAATTTTTCTCTTTATAGCAATGGTTAATAATTTTCAATTCTGTAATCTGTTAATTTCGTTTTTAATCTCATCAATTACTCCAGTGTTATATATTATTTTCTTTTTGCCGGACTTGATGGAATAAACAAAAAAAACTTTGCCCCCAAATTTCTCTTCAAATTTTTTATGATTGACTTCATGCATCTTATCCCACTGATATTGGTCTAAAGCCAAACCGGAAGATATAGGTTTAATTTGAAGCCCAATACACTTCTCACCAACCTGAATGTAAAAATCCACATTGTAAGTTCTGTCCCACTTATCCGGTGCAGGATGAATCTTAACTTCCAGAAGTGCCTCTAATTGCCCATACACTGTATCGATTTCCGATCTGTAACCTTCGTACGTTCTGTTGAGAACGAGATTATAGGCATAATCGATACATTCTTGCTCCTCGATGGATTCCAATTCGTTTTGTATGACTTCGGAGAGCTTCACATAAAGCCTTCGTCCCAAATCTGTGACATATTCCCTTGTTATCTTAATGCCGTTTCGTTTCTTTTGCGTAGCATTGTTGAAGTAAAAAGCCTCCCATTGCTCAAATGTCTTGGGGGTACATTGTCTTATCAACTCAGAAGTAGGCCCGACGCTATATGCCTTGTTAAGTCCCCAACGATTCATGGCCCAGTTTAGCAAAGTTTCCCTTTTGAATTTGAGATTTCTGCCTTCTCTGCCTTTTATCCATTCTTTTTCCATTAGTTTTTCCCTGCAGTCGTCAAAAACTTTTCCTTAAATTTATAATCCAGAGAAGTATCGACATCAGCCAGTCCCTTTTTTATCAGATGGGCGTTTAGAAAGGTTTTGTTCTGCAGATATAAATAGCAAAGTAAATTGTTATCACGGTCATGTTTTACTGCATCGAACTTCATAAAAACCTTTTGTCCATGTGTCTTATCCCTTAAGAACTGAATTGCCTGGATGCTCATTTCGGGTTTTTTTCTTATACCTAACAGTCTTACTTTCAACCCATCTCCAATAACCAATTGCTCTGGAGAAATTATGTCTTTTACAGGGTAATACTTCTCCCTTTTAGATTTATGATTGCTAATTTTTGAGCCAAACTGCAACTTCCGTGGGTCGACTTTCTTGTCAAATTTGATAGGGTCTTTGAAAATATAAGGCAGTTTTTTGGTAATTTCCTTATAATCTATATGTGGTTTACTCTGTTTGATTATCTCGAAATCAGCATCTCCGAAGAACAGCTTTTGATGTATATTCAGCTTGTCTTTTATCAACGGCAGAAATTCAGGATTTATCTCATATCCGATAGAGTTTCTCTCAAGTTTTCCGGCGGCCAACGAAGTCGTACCGCTGCCAAGAAACGGGTCAAGAACCGTATCATTTACAAAACTGAACATTTTGATTAACCGGCGGGGTATCTCTTCAGGAAACACCGCCAAATGCTTATCTTGTTTTTCTCCCGGAATATTCCAATGACCGGTAAAAAGCTGGTTCCATTCCTTTATTGCCATTTTTGATTTTTCTTTAATTTCTTTGCTGACCCTCGGAGCAGTACCATGCTTTTTGAAAATCAAAATAAATTCATAATCAATTTTGAGGATGCCATTTCTTGGGAAGGGGAACGAGCCCATTATTGTTGCCCCGCCAGTAGTATTACAGGTCGTAACCTTTTGCCAGATAACTGCTCCCATGTAGTCAAAACCTACTGTTTCGCAAAACTTTATGATCTCAGTTCTTATAGGAATAACCTTGTATCTTCCATAATAAACAGAGCGGGCAAACTGATCGCCAATATTCACACATAAACGACAACCATTCTTTAAGACTCTATGGCATTGACTCCAGACTATATTGAGGTTGTTGACATAGTCTTCAAAACTGTCATCAAAACCTATTTGCTCGCTTTTTCCATAATCCTTTAGCTGCCAATATGGTGGAGAGGTAATAATAAGATGGACGGATTCATCAGTAACTTCTATCATGCATCTTGAATCGCCAATAATTATCTTATGATGTGTCATTATCAACTCAATAGTTTCTTTAACAGTGCTCGCTGGAAGTGGAGTCGGTTTTCGGCCTGGTCGAAGATAATCGAGTTGGGTGACTCGACAACGTCATCGGTGATTTCAAGGCCCCTATTGGCCGGCAAACAGTGCATAATTTTGGCATCGGGCGGTGCGGATTTAAGAAGCTCGGCGTTTACCTGAAAACCAGCGAAGTCGTCGCAGCGTTTTTGCTTTTCCTGCTCCTGGCCCATACTGACCCAGGTGTCGGTATAAACGATATTGGCATTCTTGACAGCCTGGGCCGGGTCGTTTGTCTGGGTGACGGTGTCGGCTGCAATTTGATTTGCCTTCCGGACCGATTCGGCATCGAGCTGGTAACCGGGTGGGGTGGCAATAATCATTTTCATACCGAGCCTGGCAGAGGCAAATGCAAGTGAGCGGGCGACGTTGTTGCCGTCGCCAATGAAGGCGATTTTCAGGCCTTTCAGCTCTTCACAATGCTCCTGCATAGTGAGCACATCGGCCATTGCCTGGCAGGGATGGAGCCAGTCGGTGAGAGCATTTATTACCGGCACAGTGGCATACTTAGCCAATTCAACGATTTTAGAGTGCTCGAAGGTCCGCGCCATTATGCCGTCCACGTATCGGCTCAGGACCCTTGCCATATCTTTTATCGGCTCTCGTTTGCCGATGCCGCCGATGTCTTCGGGCTTGACATAGATAGCACTTCCGCCAAGGTCGGTCATAGCAACGTGAAAGCTGATTCTGGTTCTCAGGCTGGGCTTTTCGAAAAGCATTGCGAGGACTTTTCCTGTAAGACACAAGTCGTTTCCCCCGACGCTATACAGACTTTTCAGGCGGGCACTTGACCGTAATAATTCCCTGAGCATTTCCGTGGTATAATCATTTATAGAGAGAAAATCTTTCACTTTGCATCCTCCGTCAACACATTATCCAGGATATCGATTGCTTCGTCTACCTGGGTTTCATTTACAATCATGGGCGGCATAAACCGCAGGACAGCACCCTGTGTACAGTTTATCCTGAGGCCCTTGTCCAAACATTTATCAACAATTTGTGAGCCGGGGCTTGTTAACTGAACGCCAATCATCAGGCCGACGCCGCGGACATGGTCAATAATGGAGTGTTTTTGCTTTAACTGGTCGAGCTTTTCCTTTGTGTATTGGCCCATTTTGACGGCGTTTTCGAGCAGGTTATCTTCTTCTATCGCCTCAATGACTGCGATGCCCGCGGCACAGACCAAGGCGCTGCCGCCAAATGTGGTGGCGTGTTTGCCGGGGACGAGCGAGGCGGCGACTTCTTCTTTGGCCATCATTGCCCCTATTGGGACGCCTCCTCCGAGTGCCTTTGCCATTGTCATAATATCCGGGGTGACATCAAAATGCTGATACGCGAACCATTTTCCGGTTCTGCCTATTCCCGTCTGGACTTCGTCGAGAATCATTAAAGCTCCATTTTCATCGCAGAGTCGGCGGATTTCCTGCAGATATTCTTTCGTTGCGATATTTATACCGCCCTCTCCCTGTATAGGCTCTATCATAACGGCTGCCACCTCATCGGAGAATGCGGCTTCCATCGCGGCTATATCATTAAAGGGAACATACACAAATCCGGGCAGCAGTGGCAAGAAACCTTCGTGATGCTTCGGCTGGGCAGTTGCGGTCAGAGTGGCAAAGGTGCGGCCGTGGAAACTGCCTTCGCAGGTGATGAATTTATACTTTTGCTGCGATGTATGGAGTCGGGCAAGTTTCATTGCCCCTTCGTTGGCCTCGGCGCCGCTGTTGCAAAAGAAGGATTTGCCTCCAAAGGCCCGCTCGCTTAAAAGTTTTGCCAGTTTGCCCTGCGGCTCAGAGTAAAAGGTGTTGTCAATGTGCAGAAGCTCGGCGGCCTGGGTGCGGATGGCCTCGACGACCTTCGGATGGCAGTGGCCTATAGCGCTGACGGCCCAGCCGGGGAACATATCCAGTATCTTGTTGCCGTCGGCATCGAACATATAGCAGCCTTCGCCCTTCACAATAACCCGGGGCAAGCGAGGGTAATTAGCGATAACGTATTTATTAAACAAATCAATCGTTTCCTTTGTAGTCATTTTTCGTATCTCGTATCTCGTATGTCGTAATTGTTATTCCTGCAGCCGCTTTCGCAGTTGTAAACTTATCCTCGCGCAGGGTGACAGGAATCCTTTTTCCAATTTTTCTAATCTTTTCTATGTGTCCTCTGCAACTTCTCTTGTTCCTTTTACTCTTTAATTATCTGTGTCCCTATTCCTTTATCGGTATATATTTCGAGCAGCAGCGAATGCTGTATTCGGCCGTCGATAATATGCGCCTTTTTGACGCCGGCTTCCAGGGCGGTCAGGCAGGCATCGACCTTGGGCAGCATTGCATCTGTGATTATCTTCGAATCAATCATATCCTTGATTTGGTTTTCGTCGGCGCTCGATACTCTGCTATCCGGGTCTTCGAGGTCGGTCAGTATTCCGTGAGTGTCACTTACGACGACGAGCTTTTCAGCCACGACTTCGGCGGCGACTCTGCCGGCTGCGCTGTCGGCGTTGACATTCAACTTTCCGCCCGTCTTATCTTTAGCCACCGAGGCGATAACGGGAATCGTACCATCGGCACACAGCGTCTTTAGTAACTGGGCATTTATCTCGACAACCTGCCCAACCAGGCCAAGGTCGAGTTTTCGTCCGTCTTGGCCGGCCAGCCTGAGGGGTTCGGCAAACAATACACAACTGCTCAGGGAGTGCAGGGCCATAGGGCGGCAGCCAAGTTCCGTGAGAATCTCGCATATAGGCGTATTTATTTTGTGCACGAGGGTATGTTCGGCTATGGTCAAGGTGCGCTGGTCGGTATATCGGCGTCCCTGTACCCAGACGGGCTCAAGGCCGGCCTCTTTCATCGCTTTAGTGATGGCCTTTCCGCCGCCGTGTACGATAATCGGCTGCATACCGACGGTGGCCATAAAGGCGATGTCGGTCAGGAGCTCTTTTTGCAGAGCGGTATCTTCGAGGACGCTGCCGCCGAGCTTTACGACCACGATTCGGCCTCGGAAGCGGCGAATATATTCCATCGCCTCGATGAGCGCACCAGCTTTTGCAATAGCTTCTTCCACAATAAAAACTTTCGAAAAATAAAAATTAAACGAAGAAACGAGTTTATGAATACCAAGGCTATTCGTCAAGCCAAATTTGCTTCTGATAACGGTTAAAACAGGCGTGAGCTGTCGAGGAGGAAGGTTACGGGGCCATCGTTGGTGCTGGTTACGTGCATATATTCGCCGAAGAGACCTTTCTCGACAGAAACGCCCTGCTCGGCAATCAGGTCAGCTACTTTTTCATAGAGCTGCCGGGCCAATTGCGGCTGTGCGGCGGCGTCGAAGCCGGGGCGTCGGCCTTTTCGGCAATCGCCGTGCAGCGTAAAATTGCTGACCAGCAAAATCGCACCGCCGACGTCGAGCAGGTTCCGATTCATCTTGCCGGCCTCATCGGGGAAGATACGCAGGTTCACGAGCTTTTCAGCAATGAACTCGGCATCTTTGGCGGTGTCCTCTCTGCCGACGCTGAGGTAAACGAGCAGTCCTTTTTCGATTCGGCCAACTGATTGGCCATTGACTTCAACCCGTGCCTGTAAAACACGCTGACAAACGAAACGCATAGCTGTCCTTTCTCGTTATGCGTCGTGCGTATATAGTATTGCGTTATCTGCTAAAACCACGGTGTTGAGGTCGCCCTGCGGATGTGCAGCTCATCAATGACGGCATTTCCCTTGTGGGTAACAAGGTACAGTACTAACTCAGCGATTTCTTCCGGCTGCATCAGGTCCTGCTTCTTTATATCCGGACGTACTTTTTGCACCAGCTCAGTATCGACACCGCCGGGGCAGAGCAAATGCACTCGAATATTCGAGCTCTTCAGCTCCTCAGACAACGATATGGTCATTCCGCGAAGGGCATGCTTAGAAGCTGTATATGCGCTCTGTTGTGGATATCCCTTGACGCCTACAACCGATGCTATGTTAATAATGTACGCACTTTCGGCTTTTTTTAACAACGGCAGCGCTTCTCTGCAAAGAATGAACGGTGCGCGTGCATTTATACTCATGCAACGGTCGTAATCCTGGGTTAAGGTCTCTTCAAGCCATGCTGAGTGGGTGATACCCGCATTGTTGACGAGTATGTCGAGTCGGCCGAACCTTTCGCCAGTTTCTCTGACGAGATTTTTGATAGATTGCTCGTCTGTCAATTCTGTGGGGGCGATCTGTGCTTTTCCGCCGGCTGCTTTAACCTCATCAGCGGTCTCTTTCAGTTTGTCCATCGCGCGTGCAGCCAGGACAACCGCTGCGGCTTCTTTGGCCAATGCGAGACTAATGGCTCTGCCTATCCCGCGGCTTGCTCCCGTTACAATTGCGACTTTTCCTTCTAACCTTTTATCCATTTCAAATACCTTCCGAAAATTTAGCAGGGATTATAACCGAAAAATATGAAAAGCAAAAGTCCCTCTTTGTCGGACGTGTGTAGTCGGCGGCACTACTTCGGTGGGTTATGGCCGAATCTATTGGTCTATTATCGTGTTCTTGTTCGACTCGTGCGCTGCTCAGTGCGCTGCTCTGTGCGCAACCTCTTCTTCTCCTCCAGCATTGCCTTGTTGAGTCTTCCCAACCGCTCCTGCCTTGTTACAATCAAGCCGTCTGTCGCCACTGTCGTTTTTGCTGCATCTTCTCCGATGGCAAGCTTTCGTACGAAATTAAGCTCTACCGCCACCTGCTCATACACGGCTTTTGCAAGAATAGGTGAGGTTTCAAGCTGGTTTCGCGTCCATCCTCGCATCTCCTTTATTGCCATCCTGTCTATGGCTGTTAATTCTTTTTCCAGGCCTTCAAAGGCCTTTATGGAGGCCTTTACCTTGTTCGGGTCGGTAAACTGTACCTTTAAGGTTACTTTGGGCTGCGATGGTCTACTTGTCATATCTTCCCGGGACCTTCTTCTGCTGTTCTGCCTTGTATTATCCGTATATCTTCCTCTGCTATAGCTGCCGTTACTGGTACTTGTTCGACCCATTGTACCATTTCCTTCTACGGTACCTGTACGTCCCCGTGTGCTCCTTCGCGAGCCTCTGGCTCCTCTCCTCGACTCCAGCAACTCGCGGCGCATTTCATTCTCTTCCATTTTTTCGACAATTTTATCGAACCGCCCTTTTCTTTCTAACATCAAGCCATCGATAGCAGTTATTGTTTTCTCTGCTGATTCCTCAACAGCCTGCTTTCTTACGAAGTCATACTCGGCACCAATCTGTTCATACACGTTCTGGATTATTTCAGTTGTGCACTCCGTTAAGCCATTATTCCACCCTTCAATCTCAGTCCGGCTTCCAGTCTCAAGGTTTTTTAATGCTGCTTCGAGGTCTGTGAATTTGCTAAGCCTGGCCTTGACCGCATTTGGGTCCGTAAGCGGGTCTATATTTTTTATGGAGTTGATATCAATAAACGGTTTCGGCAGTTTTTGTGCTTCTAATATCCTATTTACCTGCCTATTATTTACCGGCCTCGTAGAGGTTTGCTGTCTGGCTCCGCGCCTTCTCAACAACTCAACGATTTGTGTCTGGCGTTTTACTTGTGCCCACCATAATGGCGACCGTCCATCGAGGTCTTTAGCATTCACATCGGCGCCTTTTGCAATAAGTATTTCTGCGACATCTCGTCTACCTGCGGTTGCTGCGAGGTGCAATGGAGTCCAGTTTTGATTTCCTTTAGCATTTACGTCTGCACCATTTTGTATTAGCAGCTCCACAACATCCTTGTGGCCTCTTTCAGCGGATGTATGCAGGGGGGTAAAGCCATCAACTTTTTCGTTTACATTTGCTCCATTTGCAATAAGCAACTTGACCGAAGCGAGGTCACCCTCTCCCGCAGCCTTGTGCAGTGTCTTATTCGCCATATTGGGAGCCTGGACGGCATAAGAGAGACTTATGCCGTAAGATACAACCAATAGCATTGAAATCAACAAAGACTTCACGATATATACTCCAAAATCACAGGTATGTTACGAAAAACCAATCTTTTTTCATAAACGTACATCTAAATTATACACTAAATTTCACTTATTCTTTATAAAAAAAATTCCCAAGTTCGACAAATTGGCCTATTTTCAAACCATATCTAACGACTCAATGCCCATTTTTTCCGCTATTCTATCGAACTCATCAAGTGTATGAAATTGAATGATTATTTTTCCTCTCTGACCATTCCTGCGAGTTTCAATAACTACATTTGTTCCAAGCTGTAAGCTAATCTTTTTTTCAAGGTCTATTATATGAGGCTGTTTTTCGTGTTTTGTGCCTTCCTGCTTTTTGCCTGTAAGATATCTACGAACCAATCTCTCTACTTCCCTTACGCTGAGCCTACCAGCCATTGCCCGATGTGCAAGCTTGCGCCTCAACTCGTCTGTTGGTAAGGCAAGTATAGCACGTGCGTGGCCCATTGTAATCCGGCGTTGTGCTAACATCTGCCTTATTACTTCCGGTAAGTCGAGTAGTCTCAAGTAGTTAGCGATAACGGAACGGTCTTCGCCGAGGCGTTGTGCAGCTTCAGCCTGCGTTATAGAGAATGTGTTTATGTAGTTTTGATAGCACTTTGCTCGTTCAATAGGATTTAGGTCAGTTCTGTGAATGTTTTCAATCAATGCCAATTCGAGTAACTGCTGATCAGTTGCCCGACGTACTAATGCGGGTATTGTGGTAAACGAAGCTAATTTTGCCGCCCGGTATCTTCGTTCGCCGGCAATTAGTTCGAATCCGTCCGCTGCAGGTCTGACGATAATTGGCTGAATTACACCATTTGCCTTGATAGATTCAGATAGCTCTTCCAATTCCTGTTGGTCCCAGACAGTTCGTGCCTGATATGGATTGGGCGATATAGAATCTATGCTTATTTCCTTCAGAGATTCCCGTAACTCTTTATCTGGTGGGAAGTTATCATCTTTGGCCTGTTCAGAGAAACGATGGTTAGCATACGCTTCACGCACTGCTGTTATCGGACCTAATAATGACTCAAGCCCCCTACCGAGATGTTTTTGTTTTTCCTTCTTTTTTACTGCCATATCAGCACTCCTTTACAATACGGCCTTCATTTTGTTAAGTAACAATAATTATTCCTTTCCATCTCCATTATTTAATTTAACATTTAGCAAACAATCTAAATAGTCTCTGTTGCGTAAAGCCGAAGCCGGCAATGTCACCCCTGCGAAATCAGGGATTTACGCCAAAAAAACTGGATTCCTGCTTCCGCAGGAATGACAAATGCTGTTTCCGCAACAGGAACTAAATAATAATTCGGCATTTTGCTACAAATTCAATAAAAATGAAAGAATAAAACATTTTTAAAAATCAAATGTTTCACGTGAAACATTATCTTCGCAACATAAAGCCATTATTAAATATTGTAATGGGAAATCATTTTTTATTCTATTCTAAATATTCTCATCTTTACCTGGTCACAAATAATACTAACCCGAATTTTTCAAAGCCACAGAGTTCACAGAGAACACAGAGAGATAAATATTTGTCATTAAAAAAGTTACAATATTTGGCCTCATGAGGCAGGTTTTGCTGCAAATTACAGTGTGTAATTTCCACTATACACGTAAATGCTTATGGCGCAATAAATTAATCCTCATTTTCGTGCATTTTATGAAATATGCGGACTAACTAATCACAATTGATATACGTCTCTTAATATCAACTCGATTCAACTTAAAAATTTAGTAACTCTGTTTACCCTCATATCAGAATTACTTTGAAGAATCTCTTTATCGCACAGAAACAGCGAGATTCTTCGCGTTGTTTATTTTGAACGAATCGAATTTCTCATAATGACACGGAGGCCATTCAACAGAAGACCAATTCCCTATCTTAATGAAAAAAAGTAACTATTATGCTATAACACTTATATCTAAGAAATACTGCCATTCCAAACATGTTTCACGTGGAACGTTTAAAATGAAATCTCAATTCCCAACGTTTAAAATATTTTAGATATATTAAGCATATTCTACTGACATCTACACAATTAGAGTTAGAACCTTCAGTGCGTTGACCGATATAAAAAATGAAAAAA
>Ga0315538_1001265_pt1 | contig 15260 bp, 27 predicted proteins | sample SalMarSW160230MG_2_FD_203834 | JGI IMG/M metagenome (GOLD analysis project Ga0315538, IMG submission 203834) | Salt marsh sediment microbial communities from the Plum Island Ecosystem LTER, Massachusetts, United States - Salt Marsh Sediment SW1601-230 ...
AGACCAGCATGGCTTAGATTGTGTAATACACTTTATGCACAAGGATGCGGGCGGAGTTCATTATAAGAGACTGCCCACCTATAAAAGCCCTCAACCTTTATTTAATAAACCTCCAAATTTTTGAATATGGATTCAAGAATCTCAACCCATATAGATAAATTTAAATATGAATTGAAGAATATATTAATCATTAGATGACATCTTATTCCGACTACTTTAATGTCTATACCTATCGCGATCCCCTCATTTACTTCAAGGTGGAGTCGTGTAATAACTGGGCACATAGAGAAAAAGCGGTCAGAGAAGACTTCTTTCTTAAGAAATTTATTAACGGCTTGGATGTAGCAATTTTCCAAGAGAAACCTATTTTCATACCTGATATACTACAATCAGATAAGGAAGTAGAAACACCTCAAGATGCTAATACGGGAGAGCTGGGGACGCCTCCACCCCCAGACTCTCCCAATATATTGAATGGTAAGAAAGCTAAGTTGATTCCACCCGGCTCTGAAGACATTCTTGATGATTGGAACCGGGAAGATTGGGATGCTCTCATGATCAGAATGTATGATGCTGCACGCACACACAAGTGGTGTATAGTGCAGTTATATGATGATTATCCTTGGTGGCGAGTATTTACCTATAGGGAAATAGAGGAAGTAGTCTATAATAAATTTGACATCCCGATTAAAGCACATGCCGTATGGACTAAGCAGCTTCCGAGAGCTCATACCTATAATATGCACGACGAATGGATAAACTTAGTGGAAGCCAATGCCGAAGACCTAAATGAAAAGGGTGAGATTAACAGTCTCGGGTTATATGTTAATTGGGGACATGATATTGATCCTCGAATTGACGGAACTGATTTAGGTGGTATCTGGTCTCTTAGTGTTTATTTAAGATATATTTTACAAGATATTCTTAATAATAGTGCTAAGTCCAGCGGGTTCTATTGGCTTATGTATGGCTCTGGAGTGTCCGATGCAATAAAGGAAGATATCGTAAATGCCTTCGAATTATGCGGTACTTCTCACATGATAGGTGCCACCAAGCAGACTATTGAGCAAATGGAAGCCATGTTCCCCAAAAATCCGGAATTCAGTATATTAGCCATGGATAAGGTAATGAAAATATTCTCGGGATCGTGCGGTTTACCATATTTATACTTTAATGGTGAGAAAGATACTGGAGGTATATTCGAAGAGAATAGCTCTGCCATGGCTCAAGTTAATGATAAAAAGAAAGAAGTATTCGGAGTTTTAAAGCATTATATCCTCAAGTTAGTTGAGATGCGATGGGGTATTAAATGCGATGATGTATTCCCTAATATTGAGGAAGAGGAGGAAGAGCAATACTCCGAAGATGTTATTGAGAAAAGAAAGCCCGCATCCGACAGCGGTACTGAGTCGGAACTTAAAAAGATGAGGTTACAATCATGAGTGAAATAGAAAAATTAGAAAAGGAAATTGAAAAGTTAAAAAAAAAAGAACTGAAAACCAGGGAAGAAATAGCAGAATTAGAGAAGAAGAAAAAGGAAGAGAAAGAGGAACCCGAGGAAACTGTAATCCCGCCTATTGAGGAAAAAAAGGACAAATCTAATATTGAAAAATACCATGAGAAGCGTAAAGAGGAGAAAGAGAAGGAAACAAATATTAAGACATTGACAGAGCAAGTAAATAATCTTACTAAAGATCTTGAAGAATTAAAGAAAAAAGGGATTACTCGTAAAAAACCCTCTAAAGCTGAGAAAACCAAGGAGGAAGATCTTCCCGAAAGTGTTACAGTTAAGATTCAAAAAAACAGGTTTGAAGTGGATGTATAACGATTATAATTTATTATAATAACGGGTTAAAAACGCCTATTCAATTAGGGTACCCGTCAAATAAAGAATAAAGGTAGACAAATTATGGTTGCAAAAACAACAATAAAACAACTGGGGAGTAAGATTTGTGTAAATGATGAGAATGAACATTTAGTCCCTGCTCTGGGAGATGGAGCCGGTGTTCCTGGAGACTTATGTGCCATTATTGAGACAACCGGTAAGATTCAAGGTTCAGATGTCGGTGCAATAGAGGAATTTGTGGGAATACTAAAAGAAGATCCCGTAACAGGAACTGAAACTGCAATCCCCGATGGAACACCATGTAGTTTAATTGTGCCGAAGTCGGGACATAGATATAGAATCAGAATATTGGATGCTGGAACCAATAAGGAAGTTGGAAATTCCATTACTTTCTCAGCAACACCATATAAAGCAGAAGCTGCTGCGACAATCTTGACTGGATTCTTAGGAAGACTTAGTTTGCCATACGTCGATGACGACACTGTCTGCGAAGTGGTATGGAAGTAAGGTGATATAGAATGACAACGTATAACACTGTCCTAGAGGACAGACAATATAGAGAAATTGCTAAAAGAGCAGCTCGTTATTGGCAAGAGAAAGCGAAAATGGTTGACTTACCATTGATTAAGACCGAAATACCGGATGCAAGAGAATATCGACATACCAGATTAACAAGTCCAAGAATCGCCGGTGGTGAAGATCCGGACATTATTAATGTAGGACCTCCAAGCGGCGGTGTAGAGCAATGGGAAGAGGAAGGAGACTTAGCAGATATACAACATGGCTACGATGATTTTAAACTTGGCTCAATTCAAATGAACTTGAAAGTTATGAGCACTAATATTAATCAATATATTGGTTCTAACTTACTTGCAAATAAAAGAGAAGCTGAGATTGCAAAATTTGCACTTGATGTCGATGATGGCATGTTCAATGGGATATATAATAGAACGGGTGTAGTTAAATTAGCAAGCGGATATAAAGACCATGCAGGCTGTGCCGCACCAAACGGAGCTGCAGTACCGGTCCCGAATTTAAACGGAACTGACTCGAACTTATCAACTAAAGGAGACATCTGGAAGGGTATTATCAAAATGATTGATACTATTCCATTCGCATTGAGAGAGGAAGGCCCGGATATGGTAATGATATTATCTGAGAATATCTATAAAAACGCTAGAGCACCGGACAGAATTTATCAAGACAAAATTGAATGGAATTTTATCTATGATAATTTAATAGGGCCTGAGGCGATTCATGCAAGAAAGATTGGTACGGTTCGTATATCTAATAAAGTCTTAATACCCGGAACCGACACTTTAGGAACTAATGATAGAATCTATCTATATGTCCCTGACATTAGATGGATTGCTAAGGTTGTTTCAAGGAGTTTCTCACTTCTCGGTGAGAAGCAGGGAATGTTATCCTCGAAACAGGCTTGGGGATGGAAGGGTGCTTGTTGCATATTTGATGGTGCCGCTGCACAAATGTCCGAGCAAATAGTTTGGGTGTAATCCCAACCTTTATATTTTTAAAGGTGATCGATCAATGACAAAAAACGTAGAAGGACCTGTACATGCACTGTTAAAGGATACTGAAAAGCATGTCTGTGAATTCTGTAATGGAAGTCTATTTCAGATAGGTGTGCCTGCTGCTGATGAGAATACCGACTTACCGACAGATACTAAAGCTTATGATTGGGAAAATAGTGCTCCAACACTACCTTACGGTAATATGCAAACGCTGAAATTACTCTGTAAATGCGGAAAAATGAGCGGATTACTATTATTCTGTTTCGATGTAGCAAGTGTAATGGCAACACCTGTAGTGACAGCAACCCATATTGCATGTGCAGTAGCAGCAGACAACCTAAAAGGATTATATTTAACTCCATTAGGTGGGACCTCAAAAGGAATATCATTTCCGGTAGCAAGTAACACTAAAGCAGATCCAACTGTAATTACGGTAACCGGTGCAATAAACGATGACACTCTTGGAGAGATTTTTATGCTATCAAGTTGGAAGGTGTTCTAAATGGCAGAAGCCGCAACAATTAGAATGAGATTGCAGGAATTTAAGGATATTGGAGCCGGATTCTTATTGGCTCTTCCTCTTACTATTCGAGCAATGCAACCCCAATTACTAAGGATTCATATTGTAGGTACACCTGCTGATGCTGCGGGATTCTCAGAGATAAAACCATGCACAGCTTATCTAGACTTAGCAACTGCAGTAGCAATAGAACATTTAAGCTCCGATGCATTAGATAAGAGTGGTGCGGCAGGTGCGGTTCAATCATTCTATACCATCGGAATTGATGAGCTTGACGAATTGGTGACCAGACTGGAAACTCAACATGTAACAGATGGAACTACGGTGGTAACGACAACTAATCTCTATAAGGATGTATTTCATGCATACGCAGCAGCACACGGAACTCAAGATATGGATGCCGAAGGAACTATTACAATCAGAAAAATAGATGATACCGCTTTAACAACTATACCAATTACTAAGAATGAATCTCTGGGTTCGGCATTTAAGGTACCGGATAATCATGTCGCAATGTTAGCATTTGGATTATTAAGAAGGTTGGCACCGGCTGCCGGGGTATATGCTGCAGACGAAGGAGTAAGAATTAGAATCATATATATAGATCCTATTGATGGCGAATCGGGTATGGCTGCAGCGGATAGATGTAATAATTGGATTGATGTTGAATCTGTGGGTGGTTATACAACTCAAGCAGCAGGGCAGTTCCCAATAGGGCAGTGCTTTGAGTCTGGCACATGGATTCACCTTCAGCACAGTTCCAAGGTTGATGCAGGAGAGTTATATGATTTACTTCTGGAATTTCTTATCTGGAAAAAATAAGGTGTAAAAAATATGGTAAAACAAACCCAAGAATATATAAATCTTAAAATTAAGAATTGTGAAGAGTTAATTAGGAGTGCAACTTCAAAACCGCAGCGGGAGATCTATGAAGCATATAAAGAATACTGGGAGAAAGAGAAGGGGATTATAGAGCAAAAGAAAGAGAAACTCGATATGATTAAGCAGACAAAAGTAATCGTAAATAATGTAAAGGAAGAGTTAGAAGTAGAGCTAGAGGAAAGTGCTGTGGATACTTCAAAAACTCGATGTCCTATATGTCTGGAAGAGTTCTCAAATCAAGGCTTCCCGAAGCATTATGAAGCATGCAAGAGAAGAGACGAGTTAGAAAAAGAATTGGAAACCGCAAAAGCAGAGCTAGAAGCTGAATCAACAGAAAAACCTAATATTTAACATTTTTTTAATTTTAATTTAAAAGCATTGGATAAAGAAAATGTATCATAAACCATTTAAGTATGGTCTGAATAGTACTGCTATAAAGAATATAGCCAAGCAGAGTTCGATCTATACCGAGAAAGAAGTTAAGGAGATAATTAAAGATCTCCTAAATGAGGTCTTGGAATTAACTCTTGAGGATCTAAAACAATGGATTCTGAAGTTCGTTCCTAAAAGAACGGGACAACTTAGAAGAAATATGCTTAAGAATATTCAGTCTTCCAGGGTAAAATCCAATATTCTGAGGATTATTATTCGAACAAGTATAGACTATGCTGCACAAGTTAATGCTTATAGCACTGCACAAGTTCGCCATTATAATACTGAGAGAGAACATAGCGGTGCTTATGCTTATGCTTATTATGGCGGGCATTATGGAAGGATCAGACTTAACGATCCATTAGCCATAGGACACTTTTTTGATAAAATGCTTTTATATGTCCAGAAACAGGTTTTACTTAATCTAACGACAATAAAACGTAAATATTCCCTGAAAACACATCTTAAGTATAAAGAGTTAAAGGTGGTAAAACTATAGCAGTAATATACGGTTGGAGTTACGCTGATTTCAATACATTTGTAGGTTGGGACGGTATCGGTGCTCAGCCCCAATATGAAGCATGGGAAAATCTATGGTCTCGAAAAATAGACTCATATATATTTCCAGAGGGTAGCGGTGCATCGCCAAGGCTTACAGACGCCAATGAGAAAGCAGAGGTAGGGGATATTGTTAATGAAGTAATGGTCTTAATGAACCTTTATTTAAAGGGTGAGTCCGGCGATAGTCCTTTAGAAACGGGTTTTTATATGAGTCCCGGATTCCCTACTTTCCATGGCGATCCGAATGCCAATAAGGGAATAGGAACGGGGCATTATCTAATATTGAACAAACTAAGAAGGAAATACTCCGAATCGGTATTAAGGGTTGATTCAATTCGAATGGGTAAAATACCCGACGATAATCCTTTTCCGGTGGGATGATAAAATTATGATAAAAAATAAACAATCGCTTAAGAATAAGCCAATTGATGAGAATTTAAGGTTTTTAATTAATTTATTAAATAACACTAAAAATGAAATAAAAAAGGTTAATCAATATTTACAAGGTTTAAATCATAATAAAAAAATTATACAAGAATTAATAGATAAAGTGAAATAAAATGGCAACAAAATATGAAAGACACGATGCAGATATATTTCTGTGTCCATCTAATCCGCAAAAGAACTTTAATAATACAAGTGCCGGAGCAATCCAAGCACTAACAGCAGCACAGGTAATACCGTACTCTCTAATCTCTGAGGAGTTCCCTGTTATCAAACCTAAGAGACAAGATGAAGAGGCTCACGGAGTAGGAGGAGGTAGAAATCCTAATGCAATCTTAGAAAGATCGTTTGAAATAGGTGCGGGCGTTATTCCGAATAAGACTATATTTGGTCTAATGATTCCGAAGATTGGTGGTGATGTTACACCTACTCATACTGCAGCAGAGGTTACAACTATAACAGTAACAAAACCTGGAGATGAACTGAATGATTTATATTTTGAATTTGATGTAATGTTAGCTGCTGGAACTATTAAGAAATATTTCTGCTGGTATGATTTAGATGCAGAAGGAGGAGCACCAACACCTGCCCCGGTTTCTTATGGAGATGCAAGGACTGGTGTGGAAGTAGATATAACATCTGCAGACGATGCAAGTGATGTAGCATTAAAAACAGTTAATGCAATAGATGCTTTAACTGATGTGAGTGCAGCGGAAACAACTTACCCAGAATTTACAATCACTAATGACCAGACTGGTGCGGTAGATGATACTCATGATGGGGCAGATCCAACCGGATTTACTTTTGTGACATCAACTAATGGAAGAACTAAGATTGTAATTGATTTTCACGAATCTACAATTGAAGGACAGAATTTTGGATTTCATATTCAGAGAATATTAGCAGGTGAAGACAGAATTGTTGATCTATTCGGCATAACAATTGCAACGTATGAAATGTCTTGCGAAGAGGGTGGAGTTGCTGAAGAGGATATAGATTTTACTTGTGCATCCTTTAAAGCAGGAACCACTGATATTCCTAAGATGAGAGGTCCCGACGGTGTATTATGGACTAAAAAGACCAGTCCATTCCCAAGTGCAAAAAAGAATTATGGATGGCATTCTTTCAATGAAAACTTTACATTTACTCTAGGTGGTGCCGATTTAAATTGCATAAAGAGAGCCTTTTCTGTAAGAGTAGAGAATGAATTATCCCATAATTATGATGGCGGTGGCGAGTTTGCGAGCGGTGTAGATTTTGGCTTGAGACATCTTGAAGTGGGGATTGATGCTAAAGTGTATGATAAAACCATATTTGAGTTAGCAGACCAACACCCGGATGATTATGGCGGTGATATCTTAGTTCAAATAAAGGGTATTAGAGGAACAGATACAAACGATTATATCCAATGGGATTTCGATAAATTACGATTATTACCGGTTGATGAGAAGGTTGCGGCACCTGCAGAATGGGTTGAGAAATATAACTTAAAAATGAAGTTAGCACCGGGTTGCACAGCTACATGCACAATTGAAGGTTATTTATCATTTGAATATTACTTAGGGAAGGTGTGGTAAAATGGTTAAATTAGAAGAATATAAAATAGGAGATACTGTAATAAAGATATTTCATAAGCTCCCATATAGGCTGGAGTGTAGATTAGAGGAACTAATCATTAAGATGGCAGAGGGTATGGAAGGGAAACTCTCAGATTTTGAAGATATAGATTTTGATGATATGGAATTTTCTACTATGAAAGGTTTCGAAATATCGAAGAAAATTGATGTAAATAACTTTCTACTTATGAATGCAATAGTAGAACCCGAGATTTGCCAAGGTGATTTGAATGATGATGACCACCCCCTTAATGACCAATTCAAGGAAATTGGAGATTATCTATTCAATAAATATATGGAACAATATTCCGAGAAAGTATCGGTAAAAAAAAAGCCTACGATATTGCAAGATTAAGGACATCATCGGCACGTGTAAGCTGGGCGAAGGAGAACCCAAGAGAACTTAGGTGGCTTATGGAAATGATGATTAGAAGGGACCAAGGTGGCTACTGTCCGAAAGATGAGCTGGAATTTGCATTCATGTCTACTGTAATTGCATCAAGTAATACTGAAAACGAGAAGGAAAATATCAATCTTAGATTACAAAACTTAATAAGAAAGAGCAAATAAAAATGGTTGCAATAAGTGCAATAATAGGACCTGCATTTCAAGCATTATCCAAGGTTAAGAAAGGTGCTTGGACTGCAATGAAGGGTGCAATGGGTTCAGTCAAGAGTGCGGCAGGTCCAATGAGTTCAATTATGAATTCACTAAAGATCTTACAGCCTATAATGAAAATTATTAGTGCTCTATTTATGGTATTAGGTGCGACAGTTTTGAAAACTGTTTTACCTGCTCTACAACCTCTTTTAAATATGTTAGCAAGTCCAGTAATGCTCGGGATTATGGAGGATCTCGGTACGATTATAGGGATTGCTCTAATACCAGTATTTCAAATATTAACCGCCACTTTAGAAGTTGTAGCACCCATAATAAAATCAATTACAGGGTTTTTTATTGAAAATAAAGATGCAATGAATTTATTAATTTTAGCGATGTTTCCCATTCTCGGAGTATTAAAATTACTTACAGAAAACTGGACTGCTATATGGGGAGTTCTTAAGAATGTCGGAACCTTTATTAAGAATGTATTTTTAGGTGCTTGGAACCTATTAATTAACTCTCTTAAGTTTGTAGCAAATGGTTTTATCTGGTTTATCAATGCAATAATAGGTGGAATTAATCTCTTAATGAACTTCCTTACTGCAGGGTTATGGGGAGACATTCCTTCGATTCCATTATTGCATAGTGGTACTCCCTATGTGCCGAGAACACAAGCATATATATTAGAACAAGGTGAGGGTGTTATCTCAAGGAGAGATAATCGAGGGAGAGGAGAGATCCATATCCATATTGACTTAAGAAATGCAGTTGTCGATAATGTAGATAATTTATCACAAAAAATAGCTGAACAGGTGTTAATTCAGATTGGTTAATGAGATTAAAGATACTACTTATTATGGACTATTTATTATCGAGCATGCTGCCGGAAATGATAATACTTGGATTGCTGATGGCGGTATGAAGTTTGCAGATTGGGATTTATATACCGAAGGAGTAGAGGGCATATTCTTACCCTATGCGGGAGAGTTAAAACATGTTCCCGAATTCGAATTTGATATAATGGACTTCTTTATGGGTGCCGGTGCTGATGTATCTCAAGGAGTAGGGCATGATTTGTTTCTCTTAAATGGGCGGTATGGCGGTGCATCGGAAGCAGAAAGAAACACTAAAATGGCTAATCTATTATTATTATATTGGAAACATTTTCTAAGTTCTACAGAACAATTATATTTAGGATATAGAAAGAGAGGCGAGATTTGGGAGCCTTTCATAAATACTACGCCCGCAATCGTATATTATCTAAAAGGGAAGCTAATTCATGCATCTTATGAGAGAGCTGAGGATGAGCAATTCTATAACTGGAAAATAGTATTTAGAGGTGTGCAGTAAATGGATAAAAGAACCTTAAATATATTAATTAACATAGATATAGTAATAACTTTCATTACACTTCTTTTTGTATTTCTATTTCTTGGTATGCCTATTAAGACAATAATAGACCTCTGTTTTTTGGGAATAATTTATACTTCTCTATGGATTTTCTTTAAAAGACAGGATAAGGGGATGTGAGAAAATGAAAGTTGAGTTAGATATGGTAATTAGTAGGTGTGAAAATCTAACAGATTGGACACATAATGGTGACTCATTACAAGCATATGATAACACTATCGGTACCGTGTTTGAAGGTGTTTGCTCTCTTAGTTTTGATCTTAATGCAGTAGGACAGCATTTTGAATATATCCCCCCTGCAGCAATTGATTTATCAGTATGTGCTTACCTAAAGCTCTGGACGTGTGCTTCAGAACCTCTTGACTATAGATTTACATTATATACTGATGCTGTTAATTATTCTTATTGGGATGGAACAGCTCCTGCTTACAATAACTGGGGTGAGAAAACACTTGATTTATCTTCACCAGATGGAACAAACGGCACTGGTGTGGATCTTTCAAATATAACAGAGTTTCGCTATACGACACTGACATGGGTATCCGATGCTCATTTTTATCTTGATTATATTCATGCTTATGGAGATGTTACTACCGCTATTACCTTTATTAAGGTAGTAGAGGAACTATATCTGAGTTCTTATACCGATCTGAAAATTAAAGGTTCCTCAATAGACCATTTTTCAGCAGGAAATATATTGAGTATTTATGATGATGACGATGTATTATCTTGGGTTGGTAGAATATTATATCCAACAGCAGTATTGAAAGGAACGGAAATTATAGGTAATCTAAAAGCATTGGGAATGGAATCACAATTTGAGAATACACTCAGAAAGAACTTTACAACCTTAAGAGATTCTGATTATATACTCAAATATATTATAAATAGTGCTTTAACTAAATATCATTCCTACGATGATGAGATAGATAATTTTGCAATCACTTACAAATATGATTTGAAAACTAAGATTTGGAAGATGTTCAATTATCTTGCAATGCTTGAGAGAGCAGTGATACATTATAAACCCGACGGAGAGATATTCTTTAATAAATATGATAACCTTACAGCTTCGGGTATGGTTTGGGATCAAGACACGGGTCATGTTAAGATTACGAGTTATTCTCCCGCAGCTAATAGACATATAACCGAGGTACCAGTTATCGGAACTGTTAATTCCAAGGGACAAGTATATTATATTGGAGAAGGTACCGATGTTGAAAAGGGAAGATATGGTATAAACCAATTACAATCTTGGAAAGATCCTGAGATATCTAACTATACGGAAGCCAAGCAATTAGGAGACAATCTATTGGCTATTTACTCTATGGACACTCAAATAATTAAAATGCTAACAGTTGGGAAGAAACATATTCAAGTTGGATATACTATTAATGTAGCATGGACCGGACTATTCACCATAGCAGCTGCTGACTTCCTAGTTACCAAGAGAGTTTGGTATCCAATGATTGATTTATGCGAGCTTATGCTTACCGATAACATCTTAACTGAAAAGGCATTTAATATTAAGGTTATCAATAAATTCTATGATGAGGATTCACAAGAAGCATTCGAGGAACCAGATGTCTCAGAATCAACTGCAGACGGAACCGTATTACCGCAATCAACCTTAGCACAATTAAGAGCAAGTTTAACTATATCTAATGGTGATTTAACTATATCTAAAGCCACAGGTGATACTACTTTAACTCTTGTAAATTCTAATGATGATGTTCTTTTAATTTTAGATGCAAAAGACGATGTTGATATATTCTTTAGAGAAGATGGTAATTATCGTGTATATATGGGTTATAATGCGGGTGATAATGTTTTTGCTTTTAAATTATATCAAGATAATGATTATTTTAAATGGATTGTGTTTGATAATATAGAAGCAATGCGTTTAACCGACGATTGCGATTTAACTGTTGTAGGTTGTGTTGCTGATGGAACTTGTGAAATCATGAAAAATGAACAAGCCATAGATATTATAAAAGATATTCAAAAATTAGGAACTTTAGAAATTGATGAATATGGACACGAAAAAATGGATATGGAAAAGATATTTGAAAAACATCCTTTTTTAATTAAAAAACAAGAACAATTTGATGATGATAATAATTCACTTGGATTCAAATATTATGATAAAATTGGAGCTAAATCAGATTTACTCTATACTGCAGTAATACAATTAGAAGAGAGAATATTAGAATTAGAAAAGAAATTAGGTGTTAAAAAGTAAATTGCAGATTACAAAAATCGTGAGGTTGATATAATGTCAGAATATAGTGAAAACGGAAATGATATAAAATGCAAATAAATAGATTTGTGAGGTATAGTTTGATAATAAGTTGTTTAAATTTCGTATTTGCTATGATAATAGCAATAGTGGTAGTAATTTCAAGAGTATTCAATTGGCAATTCCAGAATTGGCAAGCTTACGATTGGTATATATTCGTCTCGATACTTATCCCAATTGGTGTATTTATAGTATATCTGTCTCCCGTTATAGAACAGAAACTCTATAATTACCTTACGGAGAGGTTAATAAGTATAAGCGAAAACCAGATTGAAGAGTATGAAAAACAAATTTTAAGTTTAAAATCGGCATTAATAGAAATTAAGAATATAGAATGAAGGGGGTGAAAAACAAATGGTGAAACGAGAAGAGATCAAGAAAACCTTGCAGAAACCGAGAGTCACACCTATACAATTTATAATCTTTATGATTTCAGTGGCTTGGATTGTATATACCGCTGAAGATAAGGTAGAGGCTATAATTTATCTATCATTCCAGGTATCATTAATTCTCTCGGGAATGTCTATGGGTGATATTAAGGCTATGTTAAACTTTTTTAAGGCTGTCTTAAAAGACCCGCGATTGAAATTGGATGAGAAATTGAGAAGGATAATTGATTATGTAATTGTAGGGTGTGCTGCAGCTGGTGAAGTGCAAGAAGAGATTAATATACTTCAAGGTACGGATTTTAGAAGTGAAGAGCAGAAATTAGAAGTAGGATAAAAAAAAATTATAAAATTTATCACTACTTTTACGAGTATGAAAAAAATATTGCACACGCTGCGTGTGCATTTTATAAATTATTTTTTCTTTTTTTAAGAAGTTCTTGGAACTCGGTCATAACAAGTTTGAAGTCTCCAGCTGAGCCTCTTCTGAACTCTCTGAACTGTTTTAATTCTTTCTCTGTTTTATTAAATCTCTTTTCTACAGTATCACCCTTAAACTTAGGTCTATGAACTCTCGCATATCTGAAAAAATAAAGTATCCTATCAAACTCTAAAGACTCTACTATGTGCTCCTTATATTCTTTAAATTCAGTAGTCTTGAAAAAATCCTTATCTTTTAACCTCTTAGTTGCTACGTCATACATTACATTATCTCTACTTATACTCCCTACTACTTCCCCACTTCGTGGTCTAATAGGCTTGGGCTTAGCGATCTCTAATAACCAATATCTAACACTTTTCTCCATTCTATATTCTCTGGTGATTAATTCCTTCTCAGCTAACCTTTTTGCATATCTCCCAAAAGATTTTCTATTAATTCCGGTAGAGTCTGCAACTTTTGTGGTTTTATTTTTACCTGGATTAACCTTCAAATAATCAATTATTTTTTGTTCATTTGGACTTAATTTAACACTCATTTTTTAATCACCAAATAATTCTTTTAGTTGTTCAATCGTAATTCTGAAACCCATTACTGGATCTTTCTTATCCAATTCCAAATCAAACCAGATCCCATCCTTTATTCTCTCTGCGGTTATTCCTTCACAAACCTTGATTTTTTTATCATTCATTTTTTATTCACTAAATATATTATTTCCTCTTTTATTCTAAATTCTAAGTTAACTATTTCTTTATAATCTCTACTACACTGTTTGGCTAATAGGACACACAGACTATTTAGTTTGCAGTTATTACAATCATTCTTATCCATACAATCCTTCCATATCTCTAATGTCCTGTCCCTTATCATATTCTTCCTTTCAAGTTGATTGGTTAATTTTTCCAATTTTTCCATTCTTTTTCACTTTGTTAGTTCTATATAGCCGAATAGGCACCGGTCGTGCCTAACGGCACATGAAATAATGACGAGTCGCTTATAAATATTACGACTCGGGAGTATTATGTTGCGACTCGTAATAATAGAAAAATCACTAATCCAAAAATAGGGATATATTTATATATGAACATAGGATCCTATAAATTATCATGAATGAAAATATTTTAAAAGAAAGTGATAAAAATAAGGTAAGACCGATCTATGTCGAACTTGAAAGAGAAGTATACGATAAATTGGCTTATCTTGAATATAAAATGGATATATCCCGCAAGGAGTTAATATCCAAAATGATAGATGATTCTCATGAGTCATTTATTGAAGCAGAGATTAAGGAGGCTGAGGAGTAATGGATAAAAACAGAGAGAAAATAAAGGAATATGTCGAAGAATACATTCATGAGATATTCCATCGTTTAGCCGAGCCTTACAATATGAAGAATCTATATTATGCTCTAAGAATTATCGATAAGATAGACCATAGGGAGGCTATGAATAAATTGGAGGCTGAGGAGTAATGGATTTTGAAGAGATTAAAGAAGAAATTAAGGGAATTAAAAATTGGAAATGTCTCGAAATAATTAGAAATCTATGTATCGAGAGGTTAGTGAATGAATTTGATATTACAGAGGAGGAGGCGGAGGAGTAATGCCTTTGGTAATAATGACCATCCAGGAATATAATAAGTTATTGAAAGAGGGTAAAGCTTATTTCGAGGAAGTAAAGAGATATACTGAACTAATAAAGAAACACACTGAATCTATAGATAAGTATGCTCTCAAGGAAAAGGAGGCTGAGTCCAATGAATAGAGAAATAGAACTAAGTGAGGTACTTGAGTTTCTTAGAACCCATATCTTCGATGAGGAAGATTGTGAATATATTATTAAACTTATGAATGATCAATTAGAACTATCATTTCAGGAGAGGATTCGGAATCTAGAGATATTAACTGCTAAGATGGATAAAGTTCTGGAATTACAATATAATAACTATAAGAAGGTGACCTAAATGCCTGAAAAGATTTGTGCGGATTGTGGTAAGGAATTTGAAGTTCCATATTCTGAGCAATGGAAAAAACTATGTTATGATTGTTGGAAGGTAAGACAGACTTTAGCAGACCAAGGGCTTAGCAAGGAAGAGGTTGAGAAAATAAGACATCAGAGTAAGAAGAAAGTTGAGTCTGCACAGAGTGAGGTTGAGGTAATACATCCAGCTGTAGAGACAAAACGAGCTGAGGACTTCTATTTTGAGAAGGAATTTACTAAAGAGAATCCACTGACTGAAATCCTACATGCACTAATGGACATACAAACACTCTTAATGAATATGGCTTCGA